>Ga0134127_10000025_pt1 | contig 242472 bp, 231 predicted proteins | sample KB31753_FD_96459 | JGI IMG/M metagenome (GOLD analysis project Ga0134127, IMG submission 96459) | Terrestrial soil microbial communities with excess Nitrogen fertilizer from Kellogg Biological Station, Michigan, USA - KB3-175-3 | ecosystem: Environmental > Terrestrial > Soil > Unclassified ...
TGGTGCCGATGGTGCCGTGCCCGCACATGGGCAAGCAGCCGCTGGTTTCGATAAACAAAACCGCTACATCGTTTTCCGGATCGTGGGGCGGGTAAAGGATACTACCCGACATCATATCGTGCCCGCGCCGCTCAAACATCAGGCCCTTGCGAATCCAGTCGTATTCCCGTAAAAAGTGCTGCCGTTTTTCGCTCATATTACTGCCTTGCAGATTTGGCCCGCCGCCGACTACCAGCCTTACCGGGTTACCACACGTATGCGCGTCGATGCAGAAGAAGGTTTTTGTCATTGATCATTAAGTCATTTAAGTCATTGCAGTTTAGCCATAAGCAATTTGCAAATGACTGATGACGCAATGACTATTCTTTGGTCCATTGATTATTTACCAGCCGCCATATATGCAGTGGGTTGCTTGTTTTTAATTCATCGGGCAGCAGCTCTTCATCCCAGTTTTGCCAGCAAACCGGCCGTACAAAACGCTTAATGGACGATGTGCCTACCGAAGTAAACCGGCTGTCGGTAGTTGCCGGAAATGGCCCGCCATGATTGATGGCGTTTCCCACCTCGACGCCGGTTGGCGGACCGTTCAGGATCACTCTCCCGGCCAGATCGGCCAGTTTATCAGTTATTGATTTATATTTAGGTAGTTCATCTTTTTCGGCCATAATGGAAGCCGTGAGCTGACCCTGCAGCGAGTCAATTACGCGTACGAGTTCTTCAATATGGTCGGCAACTACGAGCATCGTGTAGGGACCAAACACTTCTTCCTTATATTTTTCATCGGCCAGGAACGCTGACGCGCTGATCTCTACAACGACAGCCAGCGCCTGGTTTTCTTTTTCACCATCTTTTTTGTTTGACCGGGCAATCACCGATACGGCGCTTTTGGCCAGGCGGTCATTAACCAGCCTTGCGTAGTTGGCGCAGATGCCTTTGGTGAGCATTGTGGCCGAGTTGACATCTGCAATAGCAATTGCGAGCGCCTTTTTAAATTGTTCGAGCGCATCCGATTTGGTAGCCAGCAATAAGCCGGGCTGGGTGCAAAACTGGCCCGCGTTGGTGGTGATAGAACCGGCTAATTTCGCCAGTTCTTCGGCACGTTTTTCCAAAGCCTGCGGTAATAATATCACCGGATTTACACTGCCCATTTCGGCGAAAACCGGGATGGGTTCGTCGCGTTCACCGGCCATTTTCAATAACGCCGTGCCGCCGGTAAACGACCCGGTAAAGGTTACGATCTTTGTTTTTTTATGCTTCACAAGGGCTTCGCCAACGGCAAATCCGTCATCGTACAGCATGGAGAAAACACCTTCAGGCATACCGTGCTGTTCGGCAGCTTGTTTAATTGCGCCTGCAACCAACGCGCTTATTCCGGGATGCGCCGGGTGCGCCTTCACCACCACCGGGCAGCCTGCTGCCAACGCTGCCGCCGTATCGCCGCCCGCCACAGAATACGCCAATGGAAAATTGCTCGCGCCAAACACTACGGCCGGGCCAAGGGGGACCATCATTTTGCGGATATCCACCCGTGGCAAAGGCTTTCTGTCGGGAATGGCGGTGTCGATGATCGCCTCGACCCACGATCCTTCTTCGAGCAGATCGGCGAACATATACAATTGGTTGGTGGTACGCGCCAGCTCGCCCTGCAAGCGTTGCTCGGGCAAACCGCTTTCACTCATGGCGCGCTCTACGATCTGGTTGCTGATTGCCTTCATATTATCAGCAATGCCGCGTAAAAAGGCTGCTTTTTTATTCCTGTCGGTATACCGGTAAACCTGGAACGCCTTATCGGCGAGGTTCATGGCCGCGTCGGCTTCTGACATGCTCGCCGCGTAAAATTCGCCCGCCAGGTCGACATTTAAAGCGGGGTCAACGGCTTTGAATTTTTTGCCAAGCTCCGGCAGGTATTCGTATCCGATCAAATTTCGTGTCTCCATAGATGATATTATTTATTTGCAGACCGGGGGAAATAGCGATTGTTTAACTAACGCCGGTTACATCAGCTTCAGCTTCGATACCCCAGCTGCCAACGGGTAGCTCGGGCCTGGTTGCAAGGGCTTTGTGAATGACCGCCAATATGCGTTGGCGCTCTTCCCCGGCTAACGCCAAACGCGGCAGCCGCACATTCTCGGTACCCAGTCCTGTTTGCGTTTCGGCCAACTTGATATACTGCACCAGCTTGGGATGGATGTCCAGCTCCAGTACCGGCAAAAACCAGCGGTAAATGGCAAGCGCCTCCTGGTTGCGGCCTTGTTTGGCCAGGTTAAATATCGCTACCGTTTCATTTGGGAAGGCATCCACCAAGCCCGCAACCCAGCCATCGGCGCCCATAAACAGGCTTTCCAAAGCCAGCGTGTCCACACCGCATAATATCTTATAACGATCGCCAAACCGGTTGATCATGCGCGTAACGTTACTCACGTCGCGCGTGGATTCCTTTACCGCCTGTATATTTTCGTATTTTGCCAACTGTTCAAACATATCCAGCGTTACCTCGATCTTATAATCGTAAGGGTTATTGTAGATCATGATTGGCAATGACGTGCTTTTTGCAACTGCGGCAAAGTATTCCACCGTTTCGGCGTCATCCGCTTTATAGCGCATCGGTGGAAGCATCATCAGCCCATCGGCGCCGTATTTTTCGGCATTGGCAGCGCAGGCCAACGCTGCTCTGGTGGTTTGCTCCGCGATATTCAGGATCACATACGCCCTTTTATTTACCACTTTTACGGTATGCTTTAACAACTCGGTCTTTTCGGTATCCGTTAATACGCTGGCTTCGCCCAGCGAACCGCCGATGACGATCCCTTTTACGCCCGCCTCGATCTGAGCTTCGATATTTTTATCGAATGCGTCAAAATCCAATTCGTCAGTATCCGTAAATTTGGTGGTAACCGCAGGGAAAACACCCTTCCATATTATGCTCATGTTTGCTTTATTTTGAGATCTCTTATTAGTCTTTCGTTGTATATGTTAACTCACCCGGTCTGCGCTTCGCTTGACCACCCTCTCTCCCGCAAGCGGCAAAGAGGGTTTATGGTCTTTCAAATTGTCCCTTTTATTATTTAGTAATCAGTTCTATATCTTTTACCTTTTCGGGAAACCACACGGTCATCTCGCCTTTGCCGCGATTGGCCCAGGCGTAATACGGTATGGCCGTCATCGTTTTGCTCGTCGTGCTGATGGTTTGCGCCGATTCGTCCAGATCGACCGTTTTTACGTTCGCTTTTAAAACGGTTACGCCGTTCAGCAGCGATGGCTCATATTCGGGTGTAAAAACCGTTCCTTTTGGGATAATGATGTTCCCGGCTTTGCCGTCATTATCCTTCCATTCGGCGCAATAAATGATCGGGCCGCGCTGCAGGGCAACCTTGCCGTTATCATCGGGCACCGCAACATTGGCAACAACCCGCCGTACTTCCATGGGCAAAGTGAGCTGTACCTTATCGTTCTTTTTTCATTTTTTACTGATCACCGCGTAGCCGTTCTTCATTTGATAATCGACCGGTTTGCCGTTTATGGTGATAACGATCTTTTGCGAGGACGGTTGCTCGTATGTATAAAGATCAGATGGCATGGCCTGGTTTTGCGCCCAGCCGGGAATACGGATTTTCAGGTTAAAATCGAGCGACGATGCCGGATCGATGGTGAAAGCTAATCCGCCGTTCCACGGGTAATTATCTTGTTGTGTAATTTTTACCGGCTTATTGTCTACCGTTAAGTTCCCGGTTCCGCTGATGAAAAGATTTACATAAACATCGCTGCCATTTTGGGCATAGATATAACCGGGAATGGACGGAATTAGCCTGACTACATTGGTGGGGCAGCACGAGCATGTAAACCAGCCGGAGCGTTCGCGTTCCAGGTCGGGCTGGTTAAAGCTGTTGCTCACCTGCATGGCATTGGTGTAAAAGAATGATTTGCCGTCCAGGCCGACGCCGGATATCAAGCCGTTATATAGCGTTTTTTCGAGCACATCGATATATTTTGAATCGCCGTGCAGCAGGAACATCCGCTGGTTCCAGAAAACGCTGCCAATGGCCGCGCAGGTTTCGTTATAGGCAGTCGCGTTTGGCAGCTCGTAATTGTCACCAAAGCGCTCGCCGTCCCCAACAGCGCCAATGCTGCCCTGTACGTACATTTTTTTACCCACCATGTTGTTCCATATCCGGTCGATCGCTTTCAAATAAGCGGTATCTCCCGTAAGGGCGGCAACATCGGCCATACCCGAATATAAATACATAGCGCGCACCGCATGTCCCTCGGCTTCCTGCTGATCCACCACCGGTTTATCATCCTGGAAATAAGTGCCGTTCTCATACACGTTTTTACTTTTCTTATTATACTGCTTGATACCCCGTTGATCAATAAAAAACTTGGCGAGAGATAAATAATCCTTTTTGCCTGTGATGCGGTATAATCTTACCAAGCCCATCTCAACGATCTCGTGCCCGGGAGCCACATGCTTTTTATCCGGTCCGAAAGTGCGAACCAGCAAGTCGGCGTTTTTAAGAGCGATATTCAAAAAATTGCGTTTGCCGGTGGCCATGTAATGCGCGGCGGCCGCCTCGTACATATGCCCGCAGTTGTATAGTTCATGACTGCTTTTTTGCTCGTTTATCCAGCGCTCGGCCCCGGCCCACGATTGCGGATGCACCGGGTCAATGCTTCGCGCCGTGTATAAGTAGCCATCGGGCTCCTGGGCTTTACCGATTGTATCAATCAGTGAATCGATGTAAGCGGATAGTTTGGGGTCGGGATGAACGGCCAACGAATAGGAGGCACCCTCGATGGTTTTATAAATATCAGTATCGTCGAAGGGATAAGCCGTGCAAAATTTGCCCTGGTGCTCGGCGGCCATCACAAAGTTTTTTACGCGGCCGGTGCTTTCGCAGCGAGCAAAAGAGGCCGGTATGGTAGCCGTCCGGTTGGTTTCAATACGTTTGGTCCAAAACTGGTCGGTCAGCTTTACACTGGTAAAGGGTACCGGTTGGATCGGATAGTCCTGTTTTTGGGCGTAAGCTGAAAAGCTTAAGCACACAAGCAACAATAGATAAATTCTTTTGATCATACCCTAATAGTCCTCTTTTCAAAAGTACGGACTATTAAGATTTTTACTGAATTATTGCCTCTTTTTATTATTTTTGTTACTTAGCTAACGGTTTAAGCCATGGTTATTACGATCACAAAAAACAGCAAACGCGAGGAGATAGACGCTGCATTGAAAAAATTGCCAAAATCCAGGAAGAAAAACTTAAGCAGTTTTTATGGGAAATTAAAGGGCGTTTTTGGCGATGGTATGGAATACCAAAAAAAGATCAGGGATGAATGGTCTTAAATACTTCGCTGATACAAACTGCTTCATTTATCTGCTTGACGAGAATCCGCTGATATTACCGTTTGCAAATGATGGTTGGGCATTTTCCTATATTACCGAGATAGAGCTATTGAGTAAAAAAGGAATTGCCAAACATGAGGACGCGCTTATCAGAGACATGTTAAATTCTTGCTATAAAATAAATCACTCTCAAGCTCTTACCGAAATTGTTATTGATCTAAAAAGGAAAAATACGATTAAACTTCCCGACGCCATTATAGCCGCTTCTGCGCAACAATTACAAATACCACTAATTACCGCCGATAAAGGGTTTTCAAATCTCAATGATATCGACTGCATTATTTTAGATTTTTAAACCGGTGTCATTAATATTGACAGCTATTCAATGTTAATTCATTCTTAACTAACTTCTTATTCTCGAAAATTTAACGTCTTCTTCATGATGAGGTATAATTGCCATTCTACTTTTATAAAAACTTACCATGAAAAAGGAAATCATTACAACTGCGCTTTTACTGGCCTGCTTTTTTGTAAGCGCTGCCGCGATTGCCAATTTAAATGGAAAATGGACCGGTTTGTTAAAGACCGACCAGGGCGATGAATATCCCTTGCTGTACAATTTTAAACTCGACGGCGACCAACTGACCGGAACTGCTAAAACTCCAAAAGGCGATCTGGAAATCAATGATGGAGTGATGACCGGCGACCATTTCACGTTCAACGTAGTAATTGGGGGCATGGAATTTGACCATAGCGGCAAATTCTACGGCGATTCGGTTGGCGTGGATATCAGCCTGGGAAAAGTTAAGTCGCACGCCACACTGAAAAGGGCTAATCCATAGCCCGCGCTTGCCGGCCCTGGCCACGGTTGTCTTAACGCCGCTTTTTTTTGATCAAAACCGGGATGACCTTTTAGTCGGGTTAGTTGCAATATTATCTTAATAGGTTTGTCCGATAAAAAAAGTATTTTTATCATTAAATTACCAGCATTGTAACAGTGATACCGCTTACAGTGTCTTAATAAAAACCTTCGATATGAAAAGAAAATCCTTACTCACAATTCTTTTGTTAAGCTGCTTCGCGGTTAGCATGGCAGCTATTTTTGCCGACCTGAACGGCAAATGGGCAGGCACGTTAAACGCGCCCGACGGCAATCAATACCCGCTTGCGTACACTTTCAAAGTTGATGGCGGAAAGCTATCAGGCACGCTGGAAGTAAATGGCATTTCGGTACCGCTGGACAGCGGCATGGCTAAGGGCAACGATTTTAAATTCAGCGTGACCGTTGAAAACAACGCATACCCCCATACAGGCAAGTACTATGCTGCCGGAGATTCCGTGGCCCTGGATGTGAATTTTATAGGCACCAAGGCACATACAACGCTTAAAAGAACACCGTGAGGAGGGCGAAAGTCTGAAGTCGAAAGTCCCGAGTCTTTAGTCTAAATCTTAAGAAACATTACAACATTCCAACATACATTATCTTAACAAAAAAATCAAAACAATGAAAAAGATCTTTACAACAACCGCCCTGTTATGCTGCTTTGTGGTTTGCTTTGCCATCATCGCTGATATGACCGGCAAATGGACCGGCACGATCAAAACGCCCGACGGCAACGAATTTCCATTAACGTACGTGCTAAAGGTTGACGGCAATAACTTAACCGGAACAGCGACCTCGCCGCAGGGTGACGTTGCCATATCAAACGGGAAAGTAACCGGCTCCGATTTTTCGTTCAGCCTGGACGTTAATGGCACCGACGTTAAACATACCGGTAAGTACTATGCAGATGCTGATACCGCCGGCCTGGATATCGACTTTAACGGAATGAAATTTCATACCACCCTGAAGCGCGCCGCCGATAAATAAGCTGCAAGCTTCAACACCTATCGAACCCGCCCTTTGGCGGGTTTTTTTATGCGGTGTTTAGAAAGAATATAAATTAAACATTTATGCGGCGGGGGCGTTGTATCAGGGTTCAGCATTTTACCTTTGCACCCGATGGGCTACCGCTTTGTTGCTTATTTACTGATCGTTGCCTTAACGGGCTCAAACCTGTCCCGCTTTTTTATTTATGCGGGTTTTGAGCTTAACCGCAATTACATTGCCGGCAAACTTTGCGAAAACAGGGATAAACCCTGGATGCATTGTAACGGCAAATGTTATTTCATGAAAAAGATAAAACAGGCGGAAGACCGGGAAAAAACCCAGGAGCGGCAATCTCAAAAAAACCTTTTCCAGGAAGCTTTTATCTACGCACAAACGAAAGTTAAATTTCACCAGGTATTGTTGCGCGTAATGTTTATTCCCTGTAACTGTACTTTAATACCAAACGCCGGAAGCGATATTTTCCGGCCGCCCCAACTCGGCTGATCCTTTATTTTGTAAACCCTGCCCACTGTCCGGCACTATGCTAATGGTGTGCGGTTTTGCAGCAATCCAAATTAATAATTTCTTTAAATATCCGGCCTCGCCGGAATGATATGCTATAAGTGATCAGTATCAAAAAAATGATCCCTGCAACTGTTTTATTTTTATTAATAACAACGGTTGGCAGGGCGCAACATATATTCAGGGGTAAAATCATAGATAAAATTACCCGCCAACCAGTGGAATATGCCAGCGTAACGTGCAACAGTAATACCGCTGCAACCGACCGGTCGGGCAATTTCCAGCTTTCGCTGCCGGCAGATTCCGCTGTGCTGCTTGTGTCTTTTATCGGGTATCAGCAGCAGCACATACTAGTTAAAAGTAACTTAAAACGTATCGTTATACCGCTTAGCCGCCAGCGGATCGACCTTAAAGAGGTAATTATTTCGCCGGCGTTCAGCAATAACTCCTTCCATACTTTAAGCGCTATCGATCTTAACATCCGTCCCTTCAATTCGTCGCAGGACCTGATGCGGCTGGTACCGGGGCTTTTTATCGCACAGCATATGGGCGGCGGCAAGGCCGAACAAATATTCGTGCGTGGCTTTGATGCCGACCATGGCACCGACCTGGCCGTGTCGGTGGACGGCATGCCTGTCAATATGGTTTCGCATATTCACGGTCAGGGTTATGCCGACCTGCATTTTTTGATCCCCGAAACAGTTTCGGTATATGACTATGGCAAAGGGCCATATTATACTTACCAGGGTGATTTTAACACCGCAGGTTATTTAAGCTTTAGCACTAAAGACGCGCTGGATAAAAGCGTGATCAGCCTGGAGGGCGGGCAATTTAATACCTTAAGAGTTGCCGGCGTTATTGACCTGTTGAGCAATAAAGCCAAGCAAAATGGTGAGAACGCTTATATCGCCAGTGAATATAATTACACCGATGGTCCATTTACGCTGCCTGAGCATTATAAACGTTTCAATTTATTTGGCAAATATGTTAAGCCGCTGGGTTTAAATAATGTGCTGACACTTAGCGCTTCAACTTTCAGCACCAGTTGGGTGGCATCGGGCGAAATACCTGCCAGGGCGGCGGCGAATAATACCACAGCTGTCGACGACAATGGCAATCCGTATACCGTTCCGGCCGCGGCGCATTCCATCAACCGGTTTGATGTGATCGACAGCGTCCAGGGGGGACAGTCGACCCGCCTTAGTGCGATAGCAAAATTAAATACCGACCTCAAAAACAGCTGGTCGATGGAAAACCAGCTATACTATACGCATTATACCTTCCAGCTAAATGTTAATTCGACCTTTTTTGCCGACGATAGTCTTAACGGCGACCTGAGGCACCAACAGGAAACAAGGGATATGTTTGGCTATAATGGCCGGCTAACCAAAAAGAGTTACCTGGGGAATGCGGTGCTTACTTCCACCGCCGGGCTAAGCAGCCGGTTTGACAAAATATATGGTGCAGCCATCAATCACGTAACCGAAAACGATCAGTTTATTGAGCCTCTGTTTGTCGGCGATACCCGTCAGAACAACAGCGCGGTTTACGTTGACGAAAGCCTTGAAACCGGAAGGTGGCTATTTAACGCAGGTGCACGGCTCGATTATTTTAATTTCGGTTTTCACGACAGCACAAAAACGAATGTGATCGTCAGTCCCAAAGTCAATATTCAATATACCTCAAACAACGAAATTCAATTTTACCTGAAGGCCGGTAAGGGGTTCCATTCCAACAAGGCGGCGGCGGTGATTGGAAATAATGGACTGGAAACGCTGCCTGCGGCTTATGGCGCCGACCTGGGATTGAACTGGAAGCCCATACCGCACCTGTATGTTAATGCCGCCTTGTGGTACCTCTACCTGCAGCAGGAGTTTGTACTGTCGGACGATGGGACGATCGTTCCCGGGGGTAAAACGAAGCGCGAAGGCGCAGATATTTCCGCCCGTTACCAATTGGCAAAATGGCTTTTTGCCGACCTGAACATCAACCTTGCGCGGCCGCGGCTGGCCGATAGTGCGAAAAATACCGGCTACCTGGCCCTGGCGCCAACGTTTACCAGTACGGGCGGCCTCGACTTTAAGCTCGAAAACGGCATTAACGGCGGCCTGAGCTATCGCTATATGCACAGCCGCCCCGGTAATAATACCAACACGCTGAGAGCTGAAGGCTATTACGTAACCGACCTGAAGGTGAACTATACCCAAAAGCGATACGAGGTTGGTTTAACTATCGAGAACCTGTTAAATGTAAAGTGGAATGAGTTCGAGGCGGAGGAAGTGTCGAGGTTGAGGGGCGAACCTGTGCCGGTGGACCAGATGAGCTTTACGCCGGGGACGCCACTCTTTGCCAAATTGAGATTTGCGCTCTTTTTTTAATAATTTTTATAAGCCGGTTAATCCTTTTGTTGTAAAATATATCTAATAGTTAAATACCCGGTTAAACAGGGTGTAAATACAAATATCATGAAAAAGAGATTCATCGGGTTCGCCCTTATTATAGCAGCTTTTGTATCGGTAACCTCCGGATGCTATGTAAGCGCAGGTTACCATCCGTACAGGTATCATGAGTACGACGGTGATCATCGCGGTTATGATCGCGACCATCACAACTACAAGGGTTATGATCGTGACCGCCACGATTATGACCGGCATGATCGCGGCGACCGCTAAGATTTTTTGGGAAGGTGTGTGTGATTAGAGGGCTCCGGTATTCCGGGGCTCTTTTTTTTTGTTAAATGCGAAATGATAAAACGCTGATTAATAGTTAGGCATAAAAATTGCATTTAAATAAATCGAAGTAATTATAAATTAATTAAGTTATGAAAAACTATACTCTTTTTGCATTGATCCTGATTGCGGCCTGGATGGGCTGTAAGAAAGATACCGTGAGTACCCGGGCTTCGGTAAAGACAGAAACCTTGCAGGGCAACATCACCCAAAATACTGTATTGAATGCCAATACACACTACATTCTGAAAGGACAGGTGTATGTAAAAAACAACGCTACGCTAACCATTCCTGCCGGGACAACCATTTACGCGGAAAAAAATGATACGGCTGAAAAGAAAACCGTGCTGGTAATAACCCGGGGGGCAAAGATATTTATTAACGGCACTGCCGATGAGCCGGTGGTTTTCACCTCAAACGCAGCGGTTAAAGCCCAGGGCGACTGGGGCGCGCTGGTAATTTTGGGCAGCGCACCCACGAATGTGGTACAAGGTAATGCAATGGGTTTGCCGGTATCAGCAGACACGCAGTATGGCGGCACCAATGCCAATGACAATTCCGGCTCGATCACTTACCTGCGTATCGAGTACGCAGGGGGAATCAATCCGCCCGCCGAGGATGAATGGATCGTAGACAAGGTGGCCGGGTTATCGCTGAATGGTGTAGGCTCGGGAACAAAGATCGATAATGTAATGGTTGAGCACTCCAACGACGATGGCTTCCAGTTTGTGGGCGGTACCGTTAATGCAACCCATTTAATAGGCTACAATAACGGTGACGACGACTTTGACATCGACCTGGGGTATACCGGCAAGCTGCAGTTTTTGATCTCGTACCGCACCGCTGCCTCATCGCAGGCACTAAGAGCAAACGGCATAGAAAGCTACACCGACGAGGTGCCTACCACCAACCCGCCTATATCAAGGCCGGTAATTTCGAACGTTACCATTGTTGGCCCGCAGGGCACAGAAATGGTTAAAAGCAATTTGAACCAGGCTGTTTATATCCGGAAAGGGACTGAATTTGCTTTAAGAAATTCGATCATAGCCGAATATCCGCAGGGCGGGTTGATGGTTTGTATGAGAACGCGCCCTATCCTGCTGGCCGGTGTCTATTCCGAGTTTAAAAATAACCTGGTAAATGCCGATACGACCGCCCGCGCTTTTTGCTGGGACATCAGCACTTCCGTGATTCCCGACCCGCAGCTGACTGCTTTTGCTACCAACAGCGTAAATAATAACACCGTTGTTGCCGCAAGCTCCGATTTAAAATTACAGGCCATGTATTCGTCGGGTGCGCCCGACCTAACTCCGGCAACAGGTTCACCTGCCCTTTCGGGAGCCGATTTTAGCGGTCCGGATTTTTCATCGTCATTCTTTGTTAACACCACCTATCGCGGCGCCATTGGCACCACCAACTGGGCCGCGCCAGGCAAGTGGGCAGTATGGAAGTAAGTCAAACTATCTGTATGGAATTTTAAAGTATGTAAGGAAAGCCCTGGCAGCGCCGGGGCTTTTTGTTGTTTAAGTTTTTGTCCTCGCCATTTTTATCTTATTATTTTACATCTACCTAACATTTAAATGATTACCTTTGCGGCATTAAAGCAAATCACACGTCCTTTTTACTCTCCCTGCTTAGTTTAAGCATACCTTAATAGGCGGCTTCGATAGCCGTTTGCTGCAAACGGTTTTTATTTTTTACTTTTTACCATCTCCGGATAAGTGCTTGCGTTTTTGATTGGCGATACCGGGTTGATTTTTATGAGCATGAGACAACTAAAAATAACACAATCTATTACTAACCGCGAATCGCAGTCGCTGGAAAAATATTTACATGAAATTGGCAAAGTAGACCTGATCACCGCGCAGGAAGAAGTGATACTTGCCCAAAAAATACGTGAGGGCGACCAGGCCGCGTTGGAGCGCCTAACCAAAACAAACCTGCGCTTCGTGGTTTCGGTGGCGAAGCAATACCAAAGCCAGGGCCTTACGCTGGGCGACCTGATCAACGAGGGCAACCTGGGCCTGATCAAGGCGGCCAAGCGTTTTGATGAAACCAAAGGATTTAAATTTATTTCGTACGCTGTATGGTGGATCAGGCAGTCGATCTTATCGGCTGTGGCCGAGCAAAGCCGCATTGTTCGCTTGCCGTTGAACCAGATAGGATCATTGAGCAAGATCAGCAAAAGCGCCTCGAAGCTGGAGCAGCACCTGGAGCGTCAGCCTACACCGGAAGAACTTGCCGAGGAGATGGAAACGACCGTTGAACGTATTTCGGACTCGCTATCGAACGCGGGCCGCCAGATATCAATGGATGCGCCATTTGTTGCAGGCGAGGAAAATACGTTGCTCGACGTGCTGCAAAGCACCGAAAAAGGTACGGACAGCGACCTGATGGTTGATTCGCTTTCGCAGGAAATTAAACGGTCGCTGAGCATTTTAGGCGAACGTGATCGCGAGGTGATCATTTTGTTTTTTGGCCTCGGGGCCAGCGCGCCGCACTCACTGGAGGAAATAGGCGAGAAGTTTAACCTGACCCGCGAGCGTGTACGCCAGATAAAAGATAAGGCCCTGATGCGTTTGAGACAGAATTCGAAGGCGAATTTACTGCAGTCGTACTTGTAACAAAGCGAATGGTTTAAAAAGTTCCAGCTGCGTATAACGATTATAAAAAAGCCTTGCCAACCGGTAAGGCTTTTTTGTTGAAGGAAACAATGATGGAGCACAAAGTATTGCGCCGATCAGCCGTTTATTATGAGTATCTTTACAGAAATTACCGTAGCCATGATCCTGTTCTCCAGAAGAAATCTGCACTATTCCGATTATAAGTGGACCAGCTACGCTTCCAATGATCCGCGCATAAACGGGCGGCCCGACGATACGCCTTTTAACAAAGAAGAGGGTAACGAAGTGGTGTACCTCGTAAACAAGCTCATGACGGTTTGGGATTACCGCTTTTCGAACACCGGCAATAAAATGGAGAAACTGATCCATGACAAGCTGCCTGCGGAGGTCACCAAACAGGAAGAAGTGCAGCGGTGGATCAAGGAGAATCTGAAATTTTAGTTGATTGAGTGAGTGGTTGATTAAGTGAATAGTTGATTAAGAGATCAGTTGACTTCTATTAATCTATTTAACCAGTCAACCCAATCCAACTTAATCAACGAACTGCACCAACGACTCAAACCAATTTATCAGGCGTCAGCGGCAGATCGCGTACCCGTTTCCCTGTTGCGTTGAATACGGCGTTGGCAATAGCCGCTGCCACGCCAATGGTAGCGATCTCGCCCATGCCTTTGGCGCCCATCGGGTTTAAATGCGGATCGGGTTTGTTGACAAACAACGCTTCTATTTGCGGTATATCAGCCTGTATAGGTACGTGGTAGTCGGCAAAATTATTGTTTACCAGTCTGCCATAGCGGTGATCGATCACTGCCTCCTCCATTAAAGCCATACCTGCCCCCATAATCGAGCCGCCGATCATCTGGCTTCGCGCCGTTTTTGGGCTGACGATCTTTCCGGCATCAGCCACCGAAAGTCCCTTGTCTATTTTCACCACGCCGGTTGTAGGGTGCACCAGCACTTTCATAAAATGCACCGACCACGAGTAGCTGGCATATTTGCTCATATCGGGGTTGCTTTTGGAGGTAACGGTGACCTCGATCTGCGGCAAATTATGCTGCTGCAATATTTGCGCATAGCCGGAAGCTGTGCTTTCGCTGTTTCCGCTGAGTTCCTTTAACTTCTCTTTAAGCTGCATACAGGCGTCGTTGACGGCGGAGCCGACAGTTGCCGTAATGGACGAGCCACCTTGTGTAGGGGATGGCGGCATGGCCGAATCGCCCAGTTTAAAGTTCACCTTGTCGGAGGATATGCCCATTACTTCGGAGGCAATAGTAGTCATGGCAGTACCTGTTCCGGGTCCTATGTCGGTAACGGCGGTTTCGATATGAAGCGAGCCATCGGACAATAACCTGGCGACAACCGTTGCCGAATTGCGGTATGCGCCGAACATGCCCGCAGCCATTCCGTAACCAACCAGCCATCCGTTTTCAGTTACTGCGCGCGGTTTCGGGTTGCGTTTATTCCAGCCCACAGCATCTGCGCCAAGCTTATAGGCATCGCTCAAAAACTTGCTTGAGTAAGGCTTGCCGCTTTGCGGATCGGTTTCAGCATAATTTTTCATGCGCAGCTCTATGGGGTCCATATTGAGCTTATAGGCCAGCTCATCCATGGCACACTCAAGCGCGAACGCGCCTGTAGCCTCACCAGGCCCGCGCATGGGCGTAGGGGTGTTTACGTTTAATGAAACCAGGCGGTATTTGGTATCTACATTGGGGCAGGCATACATCAGCTGACTGATGTTAACCACCCCTTCACTGAAATCTTCGTAAGCCGAGGTTTGGCCGGCGGCTTCGTGGGTAATGCCTACCAGCTTGCCGTCGGCTGTCGCGCCGATGCCGACCCTTTGCCATGATGCCGGCCGGTAACCGATCGACGTAAACATATCCGCCCGGCTCAATACCAGCTTAACCGGCTTTTTAACCACCTGCGCGGCTAATACGGCGGCAATTTCGTGCGGCCAGGTTCGCAGCGCACTGCCAAACGCACCGCCTACAAATGGCGCCGCGATATGTACATTTTCGGGCTGGAGCTTAAATGCCTGCGCGATAGAGCGCTGCGTTGATTTTACGCCCTGCGTTTTGGTATACACGGTTACTTTATCATCGCCATCCCAATAAGCCAGCGTGGAACCGAGTTCGGTAGGGTTGTGCACTTCGGTAGGGATGCTGTATTCCTGCTCCACATTTACCGGTGCGGTTTTAAAAGCGTTTTCGGTGCCGCGCAGGTAATCTTTGCCGTTGCGCGGCGAAATGCCTGTGTTTAAATTATTTTTTAAGCTGGTTTGAAAGGGTGCGGTATCGTAGGTGGCTTTGATAAGCCCGGCGGCAAACAAGGCCCGTTCAAAGGTATCGGCAATGATCAATGCTATCGGCTGGCCGTTAAAATAGATCTTATTATCGTAAAATATTTTCAGCGGGCCTTTTGACTGTGCCTGCGAATTATCCTGGTAGCCCGGAATTTTTGGGGCGTTTAAATAAGTAAGCACGGTTAAAACACCGGGCGCACGTTCCGCCGCTTTCGTGTCCAATGATTTAATGCTGCCGCTTGTAATAGTGCTCGCTGCCAGCACGCCATAAGTTACCCCTTTGGTATTGTACTCGGCCGAGTATTTCGCTTTCCCGGTAACTTTCATGCGGCCGTCCACGCGGCTCAGGCCATTGATCGGAGCTGTGTTGTTTTCCATGTCTAATTATTTTATTTGAGCGTTTGCGAATGGAGTATTTACTCACCACTCACTTTTCACCACTCACCCATTCAAACCAATTTATCAGGCGTGATGGGTAATTCTCTTATCCTTTTCCCCGTCGCATTAAAAACGGCATTCGCTACCGCAGCAGCAAATCCCACAATGGCAACCTCGCCGATCCCCTTGGAGCCCATCGGGTTTACAATCGGGTCTTTTTTATCAATAAACAATACATCAATTTGCGGCACGTCGGCATTGGTGGCCACATGATATTCAGCCAGGTTGCTGTTTACATATTTTCCAAACCTATGGTCAATAACCCCGTCTTCCATTAGCGCCATGCCAATGCCCCAAACAATGCCGCCAATGATCTGGCTGCGGGCCGTAATGGGGTTAAGAATAGTTCCCCCGTCGACAGCTGAAACCACCCGGGCTATTTTTATCGCGCCGGTAGCCGGATGAACATTTACCTCAACAAAGTGCGCGCAAAACGCATGCGACGAATATTTACGAACATTTGGCCCGGCGGCCGAGTTAACCGTGGTTTCCAGAAAGGGCAGGTTATGATCCTTTAGTATTTTTATATAATCAGGCTTGTCACCGCCACCGGTTCCGGCAAGCTGGTTGAATTTTTCCTTTAGGGCTACACAACTGTCGTATACCGCTGAGCCAACCGACGAGGTGGTCATCGAGCCATATTCACCCGGCGCGGGCGGCAAGTCGGAGCTGCCCAGTTCAAAGCTTATATTTTCGACAGGTATGTCAATTACACCGGCTGCGATCTGCACCATTACGGTAGCCGTTCCGGGGCCCATATCGCTGGTCGAGCTTTGTACCAGGAGCTTGCCATCGGCGGTTATGCGGGCTTTTGCAGCCGACCCGGCGCGATGCGTGCCATAAACCCCGTTGCTCATGCCGTAGCCTACCAGCCAGCCATCCTTTTTAACCGACCCGGGCACCGGGCTGCGTTTGTCCCAGCCAAATTTTTCGGCGCCGCGGTCATAACACTCATTCAAATACTTGCTCGAATAAGGCATGTTATCGCGCGACTGGTCGTTTTCGCTATAATTTTTTCTCCGCAGCTCCAGCGGGTCCATTTTAAGCGCATGCGCAAGCTCGTCCATCGCCGACTCCAGCGCAAAAACGCCGGTTGTTTCGCCGGGCCCGCGCGTATAGGTTGGCGTGCTTAGATCGAGCCGCGCTAATTTGTATTGCGTGTTAACATTAGGGCACTTATACAAAAAGGTTGTGGTGCTGGTGATGCCTTCGGTGAATACCTGGTAGGTGGATGTTTCGCCAATGGCTTCGTGCGTAATGCCCACCAGCTTTCCGTCCGCCGTAGCGCCCATACCTAATTTTTGCACAGCCGGCGATCGGTAGCCTACCATGGTAAACATCTGCTCGCGGTCGATGACCACCTTAAGCGGTTTACCGATCATTTTGGCGCCTATTAAAGCCGCTTTTTCGTGCGGCCAAAATCCCGACCCGCTGCCAAACGCGCCGCCGATAACTTTTGAGTATACCTGCACATTTTCTTCAGGAAGCTTAAACAGGTTCATGATGTTGCGCTGCGCCCCTTTTATATACTGCGATTTGGTGTATTCGGTTACCTTGTCGCCATCCCAAATCACGGTTACGGCAAAAGGCTCCATGGCATTGTGCACATGAATGGGCGTCCGGTATTCCGCTTCTATTTTTACCGGGGCATTGCGGTAGGCGTTGGCCTCACCGCGCAGGTAATCGCCTTCCTCGCCAGGTTTTGCCGCAGTTTTCAAGTTTGCAAACAAATTGGTTTTATGCGGCTTCGGCGTGTATTTTATTTTTACCAGCGACGCGGCATGTTTTGCACGATCGAGGGTATCGGCAACCACCAGCACAACCGGCTGCCCGTTAAAGTAAATTTGGTTATCGTTAAACGTCTGTATGTCACGCGAATTTCCGCGGGTTTGCACCGGTGAATATCCCGGTATCTTTGGCGCATTGAGGTGCGAGATGACCGCCACAACGCCGGGCGCGTTCTCCGCCGCTTTGGAGTCGATGCTATCGATCGAGCCTTTTGCGATGGTGCTGTTTACCAGTGCGCCGTAAACAAGTCCCCGGAAAGGGTGCTCGGCGGCATAGCGGATAGCGCCGGTCACTTTTAAATGACCGTCTACACGGGTTATACTATTTGGCTTGTCCTTAATCATGTCTGATCTCACTGCTCACATCAACTAAACCAGTCCGGACGCCTGTTTCAAAGCTTCCGTGATTGCCGCTGGGGCCATGCGCAGTTTAAACGCATTGTACTCATACGCCCTGGCGCCCTGCATAGCTATCTGCGCGGCGTGTTTAAAGCTCTCTTCCGAAACCGGCTTCCCGATCAATGATCTCTCCGCCTCGAACAGCCGCCACGGCTTATGCGCCACGCCGCCCATCGCCAAACGGGCATTGCGGATGGTGCCGCCGCTGATGTCCAGCGCCGCGGCCACCGATACCAGCGCAAACGCGTACGACTGCCGGTCGCGGATCTTTAAATAATGACTGTGCTTTGCAAAGTTGTTATCCGGTATCTCCACGCCCAGGATCATTTCGCCCGGAGCCAGGTGGTTATCCGTTTCCGGATGATCGCCGGGCAGGCGGTGGAAATCGGTGAACGGGATGCGCCTTTCGCCTTTTTTGCCGGTAACGATCACAACCGTATCCAAGGCCGCCAGGCCCACGCACATATCGCTCGGGTGCACGGCTATACATTGGTTGCTTGTGCCGAATATCGCGTGCATCTTATTATATCCCTCTAGTGCGCCGCAGCCGGTGCCGGGCTCGCGCTTGTTGCAGGGCATGGTGGTATCGTAGAAATAGGTGCATCGGGTGCGCTGCATCATATTGCCGCCCACGGTGGCCATGTTGCGCAGTTGCGGCGAGGCGCCTGCATTCAGCGCCATTGACAATAGCGGCTGCTTCTGCAAAACCAGCGCGTTTTCGGCGACTGCACTATTCAGCGCCAGCGCGCCGATATGCAGCCCGGTTTTGGTGGGTGCGATGCTCTTTAACGGCAGGTAGTTAATATCCACCAGCTTATCGGGCGCGGTAACGCCGCGCTTCATCAGGTCCACCAGGTTGGTACCGCCGGCGATGATCTTTGTGCCCGGCTTGCTGATATTCTCCAGCACATTTTGCCGGCTGGTCGCGCGTACATACTGAAACTGTTTCATACGGCCTGCCCTCCCTGCTTCACTTCCTGTATCGCGTTAACAATATTGGGGTAGGCCCCGCAGCGGCAAATGTTGCCGCTCATATACTCGCGTATCTCGTGCTCCGAATTGGCATGACCCTCGCGAATGCACGCCACCGCCGACATGATCTGCCCCGGCGTGCAATACCCGCACTGGAACCCGTCGTGCTTTAAAAACGCCTCCTGCATCGGGTGCAGCTCGTCGCCGTGGGCAAGGCCCTCGATCGTGGTTATCTTTTTGCCGTTCACCATCACGCCCAGGGTAAGGCACGAGTTGATCCGGTGCCCGTCCACATGCACCGTACAGGCGCCGCACTGGCCATGGTCGCAGCCTTTTTTGGTGCCGGTAAGGTCAAGCTGCTCGCGCAGGATGTCAAGCAGCGTGGCGCGCGGTTCAACCATCAGGCTTTGCGCCTTGCCGTTCACCTCCATTTTTAGGGGCAGCTTTTCAAAAGCTTCGGCGATTTTTTCGTCCACATGCAGTTCCGCGGCTTTGGCGGCGGCGGCCGGCGTAAGCGCCACGGCCGTTATCAGGGCAGACTGTTTCAGGAAATTACGGCGGGAATTTTCGGGTGCCTCCGGGTCACATCCGGGCGGCATAGCGGGCATTTTACTCTTCATAGCGGTCAATGCTTTATGAGAAATAAAATTACCCTTTTTTCAATAAAACAAAGCCCCGAAACAAATAATTTACAAAAATACCGTTGTATCGATGATGATAGCGTACGGTGAGCTTTCTGTCTTGATTCTTGATACCCGTTCTCCAACCTGATCTCTAATCTCCAACCTCTAACCTCTAACCCAAAAGGTTTACAAAGGTTTACACTTTTTCGCCTTTTTTCGAGTTAAATAGTTGGTAATCAATTGTTTATCTTTTTTTGCTGTAAACCCAAAAAGGAGCTTTTAATTATGATATAAAACCTTGATAATCAAATATTTATCTTCTAATGCTGTAAACCCAAAAAATCAGCAGGATATTTGAGCCCGGGCAGCATTGGCCACCTGTTATCTTTTTTTGAAAACGAACGTTTCTGCTTTCTATCCCTGCAGCCCCGCTGTCTCTCGGGTTTATTTTACGCGGGCTTGTGCCGTTAACTACTCACCACCTGTTCTTACCCCTCTTTTCGCAGAAGAGAGGAGTGATCCGCTTGCGGATCGGGGTGAGTCAACCTACCCACCTCAAAATAGGATTGTCCACCGTCCGCCGGGTGCTTGGTAAATGAAGGAAGAGTAAACGATCGCCGCTGCATTAAAGCCCCCCTCTACCGGAGAGGCCTGCCTGCCGCAGGCAGGGGATTGTCCAAAGGACTCCTATGGAGGGGTGAGGGACTATCCGCCAGGTAGCCGAACACCTAACATCGGCGACTACTGTGCCAACTGCTAGCAAAGTAAGACTGTTAGTTTGAGCTGTTTTATAATGCCAGTATTACAACAGCTAAACACTTCAAATGATTATAAACTGTTTTTTGGTAATGAAACAAAGACTTAATTTAACATAATGCATAATCCCTGCTTGATGTCAGATTCAATTCGTTTAAATTTCGTTTCAATTATTATCCCATCTTTATATCTCACTTTAACAATGTCATTTCTGGCGAATTTTCGAGAGCTTATAGATGGTGTGCGAGGCACAAGCCTGCTTAATGTCATTTCTGCATTTTTTTTTATTAAGTCCAATCCGCTTTCCCCCACAATATTGCTTTGTTGAGTGTTTAAGTTGGGTGTCTTTAATAATGCAATTATTTGGTTTGCTTTATCGATCGCGTTATGTTTATCGGATAGCCGATTATAAACATTTAATTCCAGGTGGTCTATAATCAAATAATTAATAAGCAAATCTTCATCAAGGTGTTTAAATCTGCTTATCGTTGCGATCAATTTTAAAGCTTCAGTATATCTTGTTAGCGAAGTTAAATGAGCGATTAAAATTGCAAAGTTTTCGACTGCGATAGCGTCCGGTTTTTGTATATTGATGCTTACAAATAGGTCCGCAAACCGTATCAACTGACCGATATTTTCATCAGATTGAGAAAAACAGCACGAAAGTTTTAAGGCTTCATATTTTTGATCATTATCAAATTCATAGATATCGTTTTCTAATTCTTTGTCTAGGCTATCGAAAATTTTATACACCCTATCCCAATTCCGTTTATTGATTTCGTTAATTGCTAAACTGAGCATGATAGCGCCTAGGCTTTGGCCATAAAAAAATTTAACCTTATTAGAAAGTTCAATGAATAAAGTTTGTCTAAAGTGCAAAAAGCACTCTAATATAACTTCTTCTAACTCATTCACACTAAAACGCAAAGGATATTCAGGGTCAAATGCCTTAGGATCAATGTCGTTGTTATTGATTTTGTTGACTATATCAGCAAGTAAGCGGTATTTTTCTTCTGTCTTAACAACGATGTTTACCAGTGCAAGACCCATCAAGGGTTGGGAATCTGGTAAAGCGACTTCCATCGCTTTAGCAAAGTACTTTTCCGCGATCTCGTCGTCGCCCTTTGTCGAATAAATGACTCCCGTATTATAATACGCGACAGACCTGACTTCTGGAATTTGAGATTTTTTTATTTTTAAATCATCGAGATTGGGGGCATCACTAATTGCGACGAAAATTTCAAGAGCTTCATCCAACAGCTCTTCTTTTTTAGCCTTAATAGAAACGCTGCCATAATTAATTAAGCTCTTTATATAGGTTTCATCCTTCCGGCCACTATCAATTATTAATTTATAGTTGTAATGAGCCTCGTCATATTTTTCTAAATAAGTGCAACATAAAGCTTTTAATAATATTACGTCATAATATGACTTAGGTTCGTCATTTATATCGAAGTTTGTTAAATTTAGATAGTCTATTGCCTTCTCGAATTGAGTGGTTTTATAAGATGAAAATCCCAACATATAGTAATAATGCGGGCGATTTTGAGAATCATCAAATTCATTGTCTTGGAGATATTTTTCAAAGTAAGCCAAAGCTCCAATGTAATTTTCAGATGAATAACTGTCCACCGCGAGCTTAACATATCCTCGTTCTTCTTCTACAAGAGATTTAATCCAACTTAAACTGATACTTTGATTGATAATTTCATTTTTGATTTCTATATTATTTTCGTTATAATTAGTAATTCCAGCGAGATAAAGTTTGTTTTTAATCTTATCCGGGATTTGTCCGCTCTTGTTATTTTTAATCTCAATAATAGCGTTTCTTATTTCGTGGTCATCTTTAACTAATCCCCTAATATTATCAATTGGTGGCTTATCAAATGCTGTTAGATATTGATCAATAACAATTTTGTCTATATCTTCAATCGACAACGATTCGTTTGATAGTAACTTGTTCTCAATTTCTGAGCATACATCCCAGGTTATTCTAGGGTTTCCATGTGTCCAATAGTAAACACGTTCCTGTAAGGCCTCCGATAACGATAGACTAGCAATATCTAAGAAGTTAAGAAATTCCCTTTTTGAGAAATCGTTTAAAAAGATTTTCTGACCGATATTAAACGGAGAAATCTTTGGATCTTTAATAATATCAGTTGGTTCAACTACTCCAGATAGAATGTAAGTTAATCGTTCTAATTCTGGAAAATTAACGCGTGAAAAATAAACGCTCCTAATTTGTGCGAAAACTTGATCTGAATAGTGCGTTTTTGTGAGAGCGTCTATTTCGTCCAATATGACGACTAGTTTTCCGGGGATTTGTTTCAACAGCAACCTTAGTTCGTTCGTATGTTGTTTATGAGGAGGTGTATCTATTAGTTCTCTCCTTCTCGACGCGATTTCTTCATAAATTCCTTTAAATCTTTCCTGATTAATCTCGAGCGCTGAATTAATAATATTTTCGAAGCACGCTTTTGAAGTGTCAAAGGGATTGGACAAATCAATATATACAAAGACATCTTCTGCAGATTCCAATTTACGTTTAGCATTTATAAGCAAATTAGTTTTGCCCATTTGCCTGGAAACCAATACATATCCCGGCCTACCCATATCTTCAATTATGCTTTCAATCTGGCGATCGGCATCTCTTGAAACGTATAAATTAGCCGGTATTATTGTATATGGTTTTAATATTTTAGTCATCGCTAATAATTAAGCTCTCTTTCCGTTTCTGATAATGATTCTTTAAGAGTAGTAAGATCAAACTTATTTAATGATAAAAGATTCCTGAAGAATTTTTTTATGAATCTCGGTGACCTTTTTGATTTACTCATAATTTCATTTTTAAAGGTATTGTCGATGGTTAATTTAAATTCTTTATTGATAAGATCAAACAACCTTTCTATGTCTTCATTACTCCAATGTTCTAATTTATTAAATTTGAGTTGTGTGTAAATTTTTTGATTAAAGGATTGGATATGAGTCGTAGGGTCATTAATCGATGATAAAATAAATCTAACATTTACCAATCCTGGAATTAATGCTTTCGATACAAGTAATGAGTAAATTTTCTGTGTAAACTCTTGATAGTTGACGTCAGTTTCGAGGGGTATTTCTTCAATAAATACTATTAATTCTTTATCTTGATAGTTTTTTTCGAACAATGCCAGCAACAATCTAACACACTCTGGAAAGTTGGTGGGTTGAACTTGTGAATATACACCTTCAATTTTTCCTGCAAGGTCAAATAATATCTCCGTAAAGAACGCTTCAATAGTAAGGCCAACGCATGACGCTAAGTTTACCTGAATGAAATTTAATTCAGATCGAATTAAATTTCTTAAAATTAATGTCGATTTTCCGCAACCTGATATTCCGTAAATCCAGACCCCAAAATGGTTAATCATTTGCAAAAAATTCCCATCGAGCTCCCTATCTATATAATATTTTTCTTTTGTGATATCATAAATCTCAAATAAAACCTCATTAATTTCGACAGCGTTAACCGTATTGCCAATTTTATCTTCCACCAAAGGTGATATTCCTAGTTCACTGAACGCGGTCTTTGAACTAAATAAATCGACACAAACACTCAAAGCAGATTCGATAGCTATTTGTTGGTTTTTTTCCTTATCTACTCCTTTTAACCCATCGGCAAAATCGCATATTCCTTTAACTAAAATACAGTTGGCCTTTCCATCGCAGGCCGCGTAAATGCCCGCGCCCTCCATTTCACCACCTGCGGCCATCGGATATTTTTTGACAAGCTCATCCCTATGGATTTTATTGTCGATTAATTCCTCTCCAGAAAGAATTAATGAAAAATGTAATTTTGCCTTTATCAGATCGGGCAATAAATATTCCCACGATTTGAGGTTTTTAAATCGATTAAGAAGTATCTTGCTGGAGGGGACGGCATACCCCCGTTGAATCTCTGACTCAGCTCCTACTCGCTTATTATTATATGGCTGAACAGCCTCAGCAATAAGTACATCGCCAATTTGTTGCTTTATACGATCGACGCCAAAAGCAATTCCAACCATTATAACAACATTCGTTTGTAATATCTTGATAGCCTCAGAGGTTGTTATGATAGAGCTGTCTCGTGAAATTGAGCCCATTGAACATTGAACATGTGCCACTATGTATCTTCCAATAACTCCGACATAGTAAGTAAGCGCACCCTCATAAATTATAAGTATGTTATCATATTGTGGTAAGGGGGTCAATATTTTATGGAGCTCGCGCGACTCTAGCTCTGTAGCAGTGACCAAAAGAACCAAATTCCCAGTTACCTGGCTTCTAAGGTTTTCGATGGTTTCTTCTACATATTTTATTTCAGGCATAGGTTCTAGAGTGGAATTATTTTACGAGATTAATAATAAATTTTAACATATGCTAGCAAGCGCCAGCGTATGGGTAGTTCGCGCATGCTTTGATTCTATTCTGATATGCAATGAAACCCCCCATTCTGGCGCGAGTATCCATGCTGGGTGCAGAAGAGGCTACTCGTGCCTTTTTCGGTAACATTCACTTTTATTACCTTTACCCAACCCAAATCCCAACCCATGAAAGTCCTCCAATTAGCCTTATTCATATTGCTACCCGCTTTCGCATCGGCCCAAAAACCCGCGCCTGTTTGTAAATGCCCGGATACGACATTTGTATCTTCCGCCGCCAAACCGCTTAAAATATTTCATTTCTCCAACGGCCGGTCGATAGGCTTATTCGGATATGAGGAAACGAAACTCATCACGGGAAAAACGCTTTACTCGGAATTCGTGCTGAGCGAATGCGGCGCGAAAAAAGTAATTGACTTCTGGGGCGCCGTGCTCACCTGCGACGTAACATTCGCCAACGACACGGTATACGTTAAAACGCTCTATGGCTTCCCGGTCGGCAGGGCCATGAAACCGGAGTATTTACCCTGGACCATCGAGCGCATTTATTTTTCGGGCGGCAAAGCCATCCGCAAATTGATGATCAACCCCGCGATACCAAAATACACCCCGGCCCAGGTTGCCATGGTATTCAAACAATACCAGCAGGCGCCCAATGAGAACAGCGACGCCACCATCGATTTAGCCGATAAGTTATTGATCAGCACGATGTCGGGCAGCAAAAAAGCGAAATACCTGCTGGTTAACTTCAAAAATAAATTCACCACCCTCGACGGCGCCCCCGCCGAAGCATACGACACCATTATGCGTATGCTCGGCCTTTGGGAAAAAATGTAGCATAGACAATAAAATAAGAAACCCCGCCCACACGTCATGCCGAACTTGTTTCGGCATCCCATCAGAAAGATATGCGCGTGTCAAATCTGTAATATGCACAGCGTTAAAAGCAAGCGTGAATGTCCTGAGAGATGCCGAAACAAGTTCGGCATGACGGGACGTCGGCCTCAGCAAACCAGCTTCGTCCGAAAAATAGGTAAGTCAAGGAGCGCAAAGGCCCGACAAAAAAGCGGGCCTGGGAGTCTGGCCTGCACCGTGGAAGCATTTTTTTGTCTTGACTTTTTTGGTACTTTTTGCGTCAAGGCAAATTGCGAAGCAATCTTGAGCACCATAAAAAAATAAACCAACCGCGAAAAACAGGACTAGCCTCCGCGGCTCCCGATAGCTATCGGGATCAGCGGCGAGAACATCACATGAACCGTGCGCACTGTCATGCGAAACGCAGTGAGCATTGGACCGTGGACATGCGGGTGCTCCCTGCTGCCGCAAGGCTCCGCCCTGTCGTATGAGGCATCAGTTTTTAGTTGTATACCTAACGATATAAAAGTAAATTTGTATAACTGAATTTAACAACCACGACCAGGTAATTAAATTCAACAATAAACTAATCATGCTTACAAAAGATAAAGTCAAAGAGCTTGTTGAACAGATGCCCGAGACATTCTCTGTCGACGACCTGGTGGAGCGGGTACTGCTGTTACAAAAAATAGAAGCAGCGCAAAAGGAAATTGAAAACGGGGAAGGGCTCGACTGGGAGGACGTAAAAAAAGAGATGGACCGGTGGTAAAAATAGTTCTCTCGAAAACCGCCAGGTTTGATCTCAAAGAAATTGTGAACTATATCAAGCGGGATTCACCAAAATATGCCGTTTTAGAGAAAGAGAAGATCAAAGACGCTATCGATGGCCTGCCAAAACGACCTTTGTCGGGCAGGATTGTCCCGGAACTTAACAACTCCAACATTAGGGAACTTATTTTTCGAAATAACAGGATAATTTATGAGATAGTTTCGGAAAAGCAGATCAACATCCTTACCATCCATCACCACGCGCGGCTGATCGCCAACAACCCAGCCTTTCGGGATGACGAATAATTCCCGCTGCCGCAAGGCTCTGCATGTTATCCGCATAACAAACCCGTCCTGTCATTGCGATCCCGATGAAATCGGGAGAAGCAACCTCGTCGCGTTTCAACAGGCGTCGTCGAACCATCCTTGGCTCAGGTCGCCCCATGCCGGGTTGGTTTTCACAACCAAATCAATTTTCTTTTTCCGCGATCCTCTTTTCAACTGCTTTTCCCGCGCAATGGTATCCTGTATCCATTGAAATTCCTCGTAATAAACTAACTTATCAATTTTATATGCTGAAGTGAACCCTTTATAAACTTTGTTTTTATGCTGCCCGGGCGAAACCCGGCAGACCGGATAAGTCTAAGAAGCGCAAAGGCCCGACAAAAAAGCGGGCCTGGGAGTCTGGCCTGCAGCGGGGAAGCATTTTTTTGTCTTGATTTTTTTGGCACTTTTTGCGTTAAGGCAAAAAGGACTAGCCTCGCGGCAATTGAGCGGCGAGAACATCGTATGACCTCCGCACACCGTCATGCGAACGTAGTGAGCATCGAAACGCCGTGCAAACTCGTGCCCCGTGCGTTGTCCGGTCGGCATGACAACGTTTTATAATGGCAAGTTATAAAGCTATACCCCATTCTGGCGCGAGTATCCGCGTTGGGCTGAAGAAAGGGCTACTCGTGCCGTTTTCGGTATATCGTTTTAGTTGCATACCTGACGATATAAAAGTAAATTTGTATAACTGAATTAAACTACCAGCACGATGGTGATTACAAAGGGTGAATTACAGCATATTTTGGATGCCATGCCGGATAAAATAGACGTGGAAGAAGTATTTGACAAGATATTGCTGTCGGCAAAGATCGAACAGGCTTTGGACGAATCGGCGCAGGGTCTCGCTCAGGACTTTGAAGATTTTAAAACAGAATGGCTAAAAGAAAAGTAGTAGCCATTGACATTTTACCGGTTGCTAAAAAAGATCTGCAGGAAATCGTTGACTTCATTGCAAGAGGTTCGTTAAAATATGCGAAGCTCGAAAAACGGTTGATTGTAGAAGCCATAAGTCAGTTATATTACTTTCCTGACCTGGGAACGCCGTTTGATTACAAGTCAATAGATGCAAGAAAATTAACATTCAGAAACTATCTGGTGATATACCGGTTTAAAACACCGAACCTGATAGAAATCCTCACCATCCATCACCACGCGCGACTGATTGCCAACAACCCGGCTTTCCGGGATGAGGAATAATCCCCGCTGCCGCGGGCCCTGCTTGTTATCCGCATAACAAAACCCACCCTGTCATTGCGATCCCGATGAAATCGGGAGAAGCAACCTCGTCGCGTTTCAACAGGCGTCGTCGAGCCATCCTTCGCTCAGATCAGTCCATCCCGGGTTGGTTTTCACAACTAAATCAATTTTCTTTTTCCGCGATCCTCCTTTTAATTGCTTTTCCCGCGCGATGGCATCTTGTATCCATTGAAATTCCTCGTAATAAACTAACTTATCAATTTTATATGAGCAGGTGAACCCTTTATAAACTTTGTTTTTATGCTGCCATACGCGGTTTTCAAGCTCGCTGGTCACACCCACATACAACACGGTATTTGATTTGTTGGTGAGGATATAAACGTAATAGCTATGCTCTTTCATTATTGCTTATAACAATTATAATGATTTATGCACAGCTACGAGGTTGCTTCGTCGTTTTACTCCTCGCAATGACAAAGTTTATAAGATCAGCCACCGCGCCTGCCTGCCGAACAGGCGCGGCAATTGAGCGGCGAGAACATCACATGAACCCTGCGCACTGTCATGCGAAACGCAGTGAGCATCGGATCATCGACATGCGTTTTACTTCTCGCAATGACGAAGTTTATAATGGCAAAGTTTACAGGATTACACTATTTGCAGGCTTACCGCTATTTAACCCTTATTAGTTTTTCGATCCCGCAGGCGGCGTAAACTTTACCTCCGAACTTACAAACGGCGACTTTACATCCGACACCGCTAACTCACCCACATACCCTTCTTTCTTCATTCTTTCGCTGACAGCCGGGCGGTACTTCTTTTCGGCTACGCAAAATAGGATGGCTATGCTATGCCTGCCCGCCTTATCGTTAATAGCGAACTTATAAGATCGCAAAGCGCTCAGTGCCGCCTCATCAAAGCCGCTACCCGCGCTTTCGGCCACGTTAACATCGCCGATCATGCCCTCTTTATCCAGGTTAAAGTTCAAAACCACAACACCGCCTTTTAGCTCCTTTTTTGCTTGCTCCGGATATTCGATGTTGTTGAGGATATGATTATAAAAATGATTTGCGTACGGCGCCTCTAAATAAGATGCCACATCAAAGGCATACGCCAAACGTTTTAATTGAGGGTTTTGCGGGTACATCATCTGGATAATAACCGACGACCCCGAAGGGAACTCGTAACCGTATTTTTCCTTCAGCAGCTTCAGGTCGGCGGGGGTGGCTTTGTTTCGATAAAACCAATGCGCCTCGCCGTTTTTATCATAGATGATAACACGGGCGTAATTCCCCGGAAAACCCATATTGCTTTCGTCGTACTCATATCCCTTGCTGGTTAAATTGGCAGGGTATTTATAACCGGTAATGATCAGCTCCCCTGCATATTCAGGATCTTTTTCCTTTTGCAGCGAGTCGGTTTTAAATATAGAATAGTCATTGGTGAAAAAATAGACGACCAATTTGTAATTCTTACCGCCGTCGTCGTTCACAATTCCTTTGTAAGCTTTAAACCCGTTCAGCGCCAGGGCGTCCAGTTTGGGGCCGCCGCTCCTGGCAATTTTAGCATCGGTTATATGGCGGTCGTTATCCAGTGCAAAAGCTACTTCCACAAATCCGCCCTTGTCGCCTTTGGCGGGGGAATAGTGAATATTGTTGTGTAAAAAATGATCCAGCTGGTAATAACCGTCAACGTTTACCACGGGCAGGAAGGGCTTGCCGTCCTTGGTGGTGTACAGGGTGCTGTCTTCAACTATGTCTACTTTAATATGGTGGTATTTAAGCAGCGCCGTCCTGTCGGCTTTGGTGATATTACCCGCCGTATAAATTACTTTTTGATTTTTTTTATCGATGGAAAACTGATCGGTTACGGTGGTAATCCCGTTCTGCGTGATCTTTAAACGCTTATGTTTTACCGGGTAGTTGGCGAATATAGCCGTGTGTACATGGGCAGGGGCAAGGTCTATCCACCCGTAGGTTTTACTGAAGGCAAGCGTTGATGTGCATAGCATTGCGGCGCAGATGGGAAGCGCTGCCAGGTATTTCAGCCTTGCCAAATTACCCGAACGTTGTTGATTTAACATGATGATCCGTTTTTTTAACAGGTTATAATTGAAAAATGAATGGGTGATAGACGAGCCGCCAAGGCCATAGGCGTTCTTTAACAATAAGGACGAATAGGCGAGGGCATCGGTTTCGTGGGCTGCCGTATGCTCGTCCGCGATATATTCGTGGATGGTTTTTAAGCTGTTTTGCAGCAGGTACACCAGCGGGTTAAACCAGTTAACGATTTTCAGCAACTCGAGGAAGATGATATCCAGCGAGTGTTTTTGCCGGATGTGCACCAGCTCGTGGCGGATGATGGTATGCGCTTCGGCTGTTTCTGTGCCGATGAACAGGTAATTGAAAAACGAAAAAGCGGTATCGGTTCCTTTTAGGTACACCAGCCGGCGTCTGCCGTCGTAAACGCGTTTTCCGCTGCGCATCAGCCTGAACAGGGTGTACAGCTTCATTAAAAGCGTGCACGCCGACACGGCTGCGCCGGCAAGATACAGGTACCATAAACCGTCCTGTAAAGTAATAGGATGTTCCACTACCGGCGCGGAGGCAACGGTTATGGGCTGCGGCTGCGGTATCATAATACCCGCTGTCGGCACGGGTCGGGCGTATCGAATAACATTTATAGGTTCGGTTGTCCTAACCGGCCTTAACGCGCCTATTTGCAAAACAGGCAGTATAAACGCCGCTATACAGCTGAAAACCAGGTAGGCGCGGCTGAGCTGATAATGCGTATCGCGGTTTAAAAACAGGCAGTGGGCCAGGTAAAATACGCCGAGATATATATTGGCTTCTGCGAGGTAATACAGCCAGTTCATTTCTTTTTACGTTTAAGGTCTTCGATCAATTGGGTTAATTCGTCCAGCTGGCGGATGTCCAGCTTTTTTTCGTTCGCGATAAAGGATACCAGGCTTTGGTACGAGTTGCTGAAATAGCTGCTCATCATCTTATCGAAGGTAAACTTCTTATACTGCGCCTCGCTGATGAGCGGGTAGTACACATGCGAGTTTCCATAGGCCTTATGGCCGATAAAACCCTTGCCTTCCAGCACCCGCACCACCGTCGATACGGTATTATAGGCGGGCTTGGGTTCGGGCATAAGCTCGATAATGTCTTTTACAACAGCTTCGCTGAGCTGCCATAAAAGCTGCATTACCTGCTCTTCGGCTTTGGTGAGTTCTTTGATCTGCATAGTAAACTATCTTTATAGTTAGTCAAAGGTAGAACTATTTTTATAGTTTGCAAACTATTTTTTTAGTTTTTTAAAAAAAGTTGATAGGGGCCAGTTTGCGATCTGTAATTTATACGTAAGTGCTTGTATTCTTCGTTGTTTAAATGCTTATATTTGGTATAAGAATAATTTTATGGAAAGGATCGTTTTAGAAGTTGATGATCAGGTGGCTAAAAATTGGCGGTATTCGTCTGAAAAAAAGCGAAGGCAGGTAAATGATACCATTAACAAAATGCTGGAAATTGCTTTTAAACGCCAGGAAGATGCCGATTTTATCCAGTTTGTTAAAGAAGTTCAGGATAAAGCCGCTGAACGCGGACTAACGGAAGATATATTGAACGATATATTAAATGAGCCCGACTAAACGGTTCATTATTGATACAAATATGCTGCTCAGCAGTTTGTTCGTTAAAAACTCCACTCCGTTTAAAGCATTAGAAAAAGCGCGTAAGCAGGGTGCATTGATTTTTTCAGAAGCTACCTTTTTGGAGTTTGAACTGGTTTTATTAAGAAAAAAATTTGACAAGTATTTTTCTAAGGAAGAGAGGCTTCAAATAATTGAGAAAATCCATAAAGAGGGTGTTCTTATCCCTGTAACTTCAAATCTACAAGTTAGCCGGAATCTCAAAGACGATAAATTTATCAACCTTGCCTCGGATGCAAATGCTTCGTGTATTATTACAGGCGATAAGGATCTATTGGTATTACATCCGTTCGGAAACATTTCAATTCTGTCGCCCGCTGATTTTCTCAGCACTTTTTAATGATAGTGTCGTAGCCGGATGACTGCACTTCCCGGCGTTTACCCCGTTCGTGGGCGAAACCGAACATCTGCAAAAAAAAGCCCCGGCACAAACCAGGGCTAAACAAAAACTAACTATAAAACTAAAACAAGTAAGCATAAAGCTAAAAGACCAAAGCCGAAAGCTATTTAGCTATGCTTTTCGCTTTTGCCTTTCGCCTTTAACCTTTTACCTTTCACCTTTCGCCTTTTACCTTTCACCTCCCTCAAGAGCATCCCATCGAATTCCCGCAATTCAAACACTTATAACAGGTACCCGACCGTATAGTAGTATGACCGCAAGTATTGCAAGCCGGGGCGTCGCTTTGCGCGCCCATGCTCAGGTCCACCGTATATTGCCTCTGACTGCTGCTGCCACTGCCACTATCCACTGCTACTGATTTCGCTGGCTGGTAAACGTTCGTTTCATCGGGATCCATATCGCTGTCGTCCATCTGCGGGTTATCGATAACGGTGTTCGGCGTGGTCAGCACATGCACCAGGTCGGTACGGTTCTGGTATTCATAGCCCAGCATCCTGAAAATATAATCGATAATGGAAGTGGCGCTTTTTATATTGGCATGACCCACCACCATACCGGCGGGTTCAAAGCGGGTGAAGGTAAATTTCTCAACATATTCCTCCAGCGGCACGCCGTATTGCAGGCCTACCGATACCGCAATAGCGAAGCAGTTCATCAGCGAGCGGAAAGTCGCGCCCTCCTTGTGCATATCCACGAAGATCTCGCCAAGCGTACCATCCTCGTACTCGCCCGTGCGCACAAATACCGTCTGCCCGTCGATCATGGCTTTTTGGGTATACCCACGGCGCTTAAACGGCAGACTCTTTTTTTGCACCACGCGTGAAAGCTGGCGCATAAAGTTCGTGTCCTTCGATTTTTCCATGATGGCGATAGCCGCTTCGATCACCTGCTCCGAAGTCAGGTCGCTCAGCTTAACGTTGGCCGCTTCGCCCAATACTTCTTCCACCGTGTCCAGCTTCTCGTCGGTAGTTTCCTGCTCTTCCTTCACATCTGATTTGGTGGATAAAGGCTGCGAAAGTTTGCACCCGTCGCGGTAAAGTGCATTGGCCTTGAGGCCCAGCGCCCACGAAAGCTGGTAGCAATCCTGTATCTCTTCTACCTTGGCCTCATTCGGCAGGTTAATCGTTTTAGATATAGCGCCCGATAGGAAGGGCTGCGCCGCCGCCATCATTTTGATATGGCCGTGCGCGTGGATAAAGCGCTCGCCTTTTTCGCCGCACTTATTGGCACAATCGAATATGGGGTAATGTTCTTTTTTAAGATAAGGCGCGCCTTCTACCGTCATGGTGCCGCAGATGTACTCGTTGGCCTCGGCAATTTCCCGGCGGGTAAAGCCCAACGCCCGCAGTACATTAAAATCGGGCGCATTGTATTGTTCGGCCTTGAAGCCAAGCCGTTTCAAACAATCCTCACCCAGCGACCATATATTAAAGGCAAAGCCGATCTCGAATGCGGTTGCTACGCCTTTGTCGAGTTTTTCCAGCTCATCATCGGTCAGGCCCTTGGCTTTTAACGTTTCGGTATTGATATGCGGGGCGCCTTTCAAGGTAGCCGCGCCTTTTGCGTAATTTACAATGGCGGTTACTTCATGCTCGTTATATCCAAGATTGCTTAATGCTTCCGGTACCGCCTGGTTAATGATCTTAAAATACCCGCCTCCCGATAGCTTCTTAAATTTCACCAGGGCAAAGTCGGGCTCGATGCCGGTAGTATCGCAATCCATTACGAGGCCGATGGTACCGGTAGGAGCGATGACCGTGGTTTGCGCGTTGCGGTAGCCATGTTTTTCGCCCATCCCGACCGCTTTATCCCAGGCGTTGCAGGCAGCAGAAAGTAAATAATCCGGGCAATGCTTCGGATCGATCCCCGGAGGAGTGATCTCCAGGCCCTCATAATTCCCGGTGGAATTATAAGCTGCATAGCGGTGGTTGCGCATTACCCGCAGCATGTGCTGTTTGTTTTCTTTGTACCGGCTGAATGGCCCAAGTTCGCGGGCCATTTCCGCGGATGTGGCGTAAGCAGTCCCCGTCATGATGGCGGTGATCGCGCCGCCAATGGCGCGGGCCTTATCACTATCGTAAGGAATGCCGTTCACCATCAATGCCGAGCCCAGGTTCGCATAACCTAAACCCAGCGTGCGGTAGTCGTAGGATAGCTGCGCTACTTCTTTAGACGGGAATTGCGCCATTAAAACGGATATTTCCAAAACGATGGTCCAAACCCGGCAGGCATGCTCAAAACCTTTTACATCAAACACGCGGGTTTTGGGATCGAAGAAATGCGCAAGATTGATGGATGCCAGGTTACAGGCGGTATTATCCAAAAACATATACTCCGAGCACGGGTTCGAAGCGTTGATGCGGCCGCCTTCGGGGCAGGTATGCCATTCGTTAATCGTAGTGTCGAATTGCACGCCGGGATCAGCACAGGCCCAGGCCGCAAAGGCGATATCGTCCCAAAGTTTTTCTGACGAAACCGACCGCACGGCTTTGCCCGTCATGCGGCTGGTCAGTTCCCACGGCTTGCCGTCTTTTAATGCTTTAAAAAAGCTGTTGGGAATGCGTACGGAGTTGTTGGAGTTTTGACCGGATACGGTGCGGTAAGCTTCACCCTCGTAATCCGACGAATACCCTGCGGCTATCAGCGCTGCTACTTTTTTCTCTTCTTCCACCTTCCAGTTTACAAAGCCTTCGATTTCCGGGTGGTCCAGGTCGAGGCAAACCATCTTGGCCGCCCGGCGGGTCGTACCGCCCGATTTGATGGCGCCCGCGGCCCGGTCGCCGATCTTCAGGAACGACATCAGTCCCGATGAATAGCCGCCGCCGGATAATTTTTCGCTTTCGCCCCTGATCTTCGAAAAGTTGGTGCCTACACCCGACCCATATTTAAAGATACGTGCCTCGCGAACCAGCAGGTCCATAATGCCGCCTTCGTTCACCAGGTCATCGTCGACCGAAAGGATAAAGCAGGCATGGGGCTGCGGCCGCTCATAGGCCGATGTGGATCTACTAAGTACTTCGGTAATTGGGTCCACATAATAATGCCCCTGCGGCTTGCCGGTAATGCCATAGGACGTATGCAGCCCGGTGTTGAACCATTGCGGGGAGTTTGGCGCCGCCAGCTGCCCGGTAATGGTGTAAACTATTTCATCGTAAAATATCTCCGCATCTTTTTTGGTTGCGAAGTATCCATATTTCACACCCCAGTGCTTCCAGCAGTTGGCCATGCGGTGCGCCACCTGTTTAATGCTTTTTTCAGAACCCGTCGAGCCATCGGCCTGCGGCACGCCCGCCTTTCTAAAATATTTTTGGGCAAGTATATCCGTCGCCACCTGCGACCACGCCGCAGGCACTTCTACGTCGTTCATTTCAAAAACCGCGTCGCCCGAAGGGTTACGGATAACCGATGAGCGTTTTTCGTACTTAAAAAGATCAAATACATTCGTTCCCTCTTTGGTGAAGAACCGCTCGATTTTTAATCCCTTGCCGTTCTGCTTTTTGGTATTGCTCTTGCCCATGTTATTGTGTTTAAGTAACTGAAATGATATCCCTCAAGTCTGAAGTCTTGAGTCCTCGGTGTTAAGTCGATCAGATGGATTTGGACTTCCGGCTAAGGACTTAAGACTCCCTACTCAAAACAAAAGAGGGTTTTTACTCAAATCTATTACTCTGCAAAACAGCATTCAATGGAGAGTTTTCAACACCGTGTGGGAAAGTGCCCTGGCTGCACATTGGGCATCGTAAACATTTAGTTTACAATAATTTAACATGTGGAAAAATTAAAAAATGGGTTTTTCCGACACCGCCATCGGCCTGTTTTTGCGAAATTACCGGTAATAGAAAGGGTTACCTGCCGGGGCTGTTATTTAACATATCTCCGGCGGATAACCCAGTATTTTAATATGGATGAATTTAAGTCAGCCGGTTGCCGGTAGCTATGGCTATCACCTTTTCAGGTTCGGCGCCGCTGTCCTGTTCATCGGCTTCCTTGTTTTCTTTTAGCTGCATATTGATCGTTTTCTTTTTGCGTCTTAGCATCGGCTCTTCTATCAGTTTCCACGAAAACAACGCAATGGCAAAGGCGATAGGGATCAGGATGGCCACATATTTCCACTGCCCGGTATAGTGTAACTGTACCAGGATATTAATAATCAGCCCATGGTAAATATATACACCATAGGAAATATCATTGCCTCTTAGTAATTTATGCGAGAAGCCCGGGGCGGTATAAGCAAGGGAAATGGTAAATACCGCCAATATCAGGCTGGCAATAATGATCGTCGGAGCAAAATTGAGCGGAACAAAATAACAAAACACCAGGTAAAATATAAACCAGTAAAGGGCCTTGCCCGCAATTAGCCGCGACTTGCTTGCGCTTAGCCGCTGCATTAAGACACCCGCTAAAAACAAATAAAAATGCGGTATAAACGAGTAGCGGAACAATTTAGCGGGCCCAAAGTCATGATCTTCCATCAACGCCGGAAATTTGGCCCGAAGCGCGATGCCGATAATTAAGAATATGCCCCAGGCTATATAAAAAGGCACATTGGAAGCTTTGGACTTTATAAAAAAGCGGTTTATCAGGTAATACACTACCGGTAATACCAGGTAAAACTGCAGCTCCACCGGAATGGTCCATAAACTTGAGTTGTAGGCGCCTATTCCATAGTGTTTTAAAAAACCAGGAGTGTAAATGGCGCCTGCCAGCTGAGCGCCCAGCCAGGCCGGCGTACTTGCGTTAAAAAAATTGATACCGCCGAATATCGTAGCTGTTATGATGGTCAGCAGTATGCAAAACCACAAAGCCGGGTATATTCTGAAAATGCGGTTTTTGAAATAATTTTTCAGGTCCGTATTTCTTTCATAGGAGGCCGAAATGAGATAGCCGCTCATGGTAAAGAACATCGGGACGCCGGGAAATAACAGGAAAAAATTGTAACCGGCCGGTTTAGCCAGATGAAGGTACATTACCGAGTGAAATATAACCACCTGCGTGGCGGCCAAAATACGCAGCAAGTCGAAATTATTATACTTAAGTGCCTGGGTAGAAGTTGTTTTCATGCTATCGATATTCAGCCGAACAGTTTTTGAGAAAATCTTAAACAAAAACCGGCTGATCTTTTTTATACAAATAACATGCCCGGATATAAATTGTTCGGAGAATGGATAATTATTTTAAGTAAAAATTAAATAATAAAAATAGGAGGTCACAACCTTATTTCATGGCGAACTTAATTTAGTTTTAAATATAATTTAAACGATCAGACGGTTGTTATGTCCAAAAAAAGCTTAGTAAGGAGATTATAGATATGAGAGCATTAAGAATTTATTGGGATTATTATTTTGCCACGTTCGACAGGCTGTTTTTAAAGGTTTGCGCGGCGGGGGTGTATTAGTTTTGTTGGAATGTTGTAAGGTTGAAACGTTTTAATGTTTTCTGCGACTAGTCAATTAACCTTTCAACATTAAAACCTTACAACATTACAACACCTTCCTAATCAATAACCGTCACTTTCAGCATATTGGTTTTACCTTTTTTAACAATGGGTATCGCAGCGGTATTGATGACTACGTCGCCGGACTGTACCAGGTTTTCGCCTTTAAGTATATTATTTACGTCGCTGATAGTTTTATCTGTGCTTTCCAGTTGATCGTAATAAAACGTTCTTACGCCCCAAACCAGGCTAAGTGCGTTAAGCAGGTGCTTATTCGATGTAAATATATAGGTGCTTGCTTTGGGGCGGTAACTTGATATTTCAAAAGCAGAATAACCCGAAAGGGTCATCGAAACAATACCCACCGCGTTGGTGTGCTCTGCCAAAAAAACCGCCGAACCGCATACGGCGTTACTCAAATAATCTGCCGAGGACGTATCCGTGTGCGACTCTTTATTGGTATTAAAAGGATAGCCAAGATCTTCAACATTCCTGATGATCTTTGACATCGTCTCGATAACGATCACAGGAAATTCGCCCACAGATGTTTCGCCGCTTAGCATAACGGCATCGGCGCCGTCGAGTACCGAGTTGGCAACATCGTTCACTTCGGCGCGCGTTGGCCGCGGTGTTGTGATCATAGACTCGAGCATCTGCGTAGCCACGATCACCGGCTTTGACGCTTCCCGGCATTTGCGCGCGATCATTTTTTGCAGCAGCGGCACTTCTTCCAATGGCATTTCAACACCCAGGTCACCGCGTGCCACCATCACGCCATCCGTAGCCGCTATAATTTCGTCAATATTATCAATGGCTTCGGGCTTTTCAACCTTGGCAATTACTTTAGCAGCTTTTCCGCTTGCATTAATAATGCGCTTCAGGTCAATAATATCCTGGCCGGTGCGTACAAACGAAAGGCCAACCCAGTCCACATCCCATTCCAGCGCGAGCTTCAGGTTTTCAAGGTCCTCTTCCGTTAAGCTTGGTATCGAAACCTTGGTGTTGGGCAGGTTAACACCTTTACGTGAGGTTAAAATACCCCCATGTATAATTTCACAAACCACCGTATCCAGGCGGTTTGTTTCAATAACTTTCATTTGTATTTTTCCATCGTCCAGCAAAATAATTTCATTCCGCTGCACATCCTGAGGAAACGTATCGTAAGTTATATATATCTGGTTATCGTCGCCTATGCACTCGTGGGTAGTTATATTTATACGGGTTCCGTTAACCAGGTGAATACCGCCGTCTTTTACCAGGCCGATACGGATCTTGGGGCCCTGCAGGTCGGCCAATATGCCAACGTTGGTTTTATATTGCTCGTTGATGCTGCGGATCAGGTCGATCACTTCTTTATGGTCGTTTGCCCGGCCATGCGAAAAATTGAGCCTGCAAATATTTACGCCGGCTTGTATCATAGCTAAAAGGGTATCCTTTTTTGCGGACGCAGGCCCCATGGTGGCAACAATTTTAGTACGGTTATAATTTAATTTCATGCTTGTCTGGTTAATGAAGGCCGACCCGGCTACAATAGTGTAACGTTGACACTTCCGAATTTCGCGCTAAAATAATAGATTTTCACGTGATTTTATTTTTTTAGGGTCAATCTTTGCCGCTGCAACAATTTCAGGTATTTTATTCAAGGCAGATATCAGCTTGTCGAGGTCGTTTTCGTCAATATGATTTTTGATCATAAAAAAAAAATCGACCCGGCTCATTTCAGGTACCAGGTAGCCTTCCGATCCTTTATTCGCAATAAAGTAATAGTCCGTTTCGGCATCGTCGGCGGTATAGCGGTAAAGCGAAAAAAATGCCGGCGTCAATGTTTCAGAAATGTCGACCTCCAGGTCGGCATATCTTATAAAATCAAGGTTTAAATATTTATTGATGAGATAGCAAATACGATAATCTTTTTGAGAAGTTGTTACCGCTATCAGAACAAAATCAAGGTCGATCTCAAACTTTAAAAATTTCCTGTTCAAAATCATTACTTTTGCACCGGCCAAATTACAAATCGAAACTCTATCAATAAAATTTTGTTGCACATTATACAAAAGTTTTTAGATTTGATATTTGCCGGAATTTATTTTTCTTTGCACAAATTTTTATTAATCATTAAACTATAAGACTATGTCTGATATCGCTTCAAGAGTAAAAGCTATTATCGTTGAAAAATTAGGTGTTGACGAAAGTGAAGTAACACCCGAGGCTAGCTTCACCAATGATCTTGGTGCTGACTCGTTGGACACCGTGGAATTAATCATGGAGTTTGAAAAAGAATTTAACGTGGCTATCCCTGATGACCAGGCCGAAACCATCGGTACCGTTGGTCAGGCCGTTGCTTACCTCGAAAAAAACGTTAAATAAAACTCTCCTAATTGTGTTAAATGGAGTTTAAGAGAGTTGTAGTAACCGGGCTTGGAGCGCTTACTCCAATTGGCAACAGCGTCCCCGAATATTGGGAATCTTTGATCAATGGAGTGAGTGGGGCCGCGATGATTAAAAGTTTTGATACCGAAAAATTCAAGACGAAATTCGCCTGTGAAGTAAAAAACTTTGATGCGGATGCTTTTTTAGGCCGCAAGGACGCCCGGAAACTCGATCCATTTGTTCAATACGCCTTATATTCCACAGAAGAAGCGGTAAAAGACGCCGGGCTGGATTTTGAAAAACTGGATACCAGCCGTATTGGCGTTATCTGGGGATCGGGTATCGGCGGTTTAAAAACTTTTTTAGACGAAGTCGTAAATTTTGCAAAGGGCGACGGTTCGCCCCGGTTCAATCCCTTCTTTATTCCAAAAATGATCGCCGATATTGCACCCGGCCATCTTTCTATCAAATATGGTTTGCGCGGCCCAAATTTTTCGACCGTTTCCGCCTGCGCTTCATCCAACAACTCCCTTATCGATTCGTTTAATTATATCCGCCTGGGTAAAGCCAATATGTTCATCAGCGGCGGATCGGAAGCGATCATTAACGAGGCTGGTATCGGCGGATTTAACGCGATGCATGCGCTGTCGACACGTAATGACGACCCGGCAACTGCTTCACGTCCGTTCGACCTTGACCGCGATGGATTTGTGGCGGGCGAGGGCGCCGGAACGATCATTTTAGAGGAGCTTGAGCATGCAAAGGCGAGGGGAGCGAAGATATACGCCGAAATGGTAGGCGGCGGCATGAGCGCCGATGCTTATCACATGACCGCGCCACACCCCGAAGGACTGGGCGCTGCGCTGGTAATGAAGGCCGCGCTGGAAGATGCAGGGCTTAGGCCCGAAGATATTGACTACGTGAATGTTCACGGAACGTCGACCCCCATCGGCGACCCCCAGGAAGTTAAAGCGATACAGCAGGCATTTGGCGATAATATTTATAACATTAATATTAGCTCCACAAAATCAATGACAGGGCACCTGCTCGGAGCCGCAGGCGCCGTAGAAGCCATTGCTGCAATATTGGCTATCAATAACGATATTGTTCCGCCAACTATCAATCACTTTACCGACGATCCGGCTTTCGATCCTAAAATAAATTTCACCTTCAATAAGGCCCAAAAACGTGTGGTTAGGGTTGCGCAAAGCAATGGGTTTGGCTTTGGCGGCCATAATGCTTCCGTGATATTTAAAAAGTACGAAGATTAATTATTTGGATGCCGATAAGTCGTTTCTACAAGCTTTACATATCGCCTAACAGAAAGTACGTAAAGGTTTTAAAGAACTTGCTCGGATTTGTTCCGGGCAATTTGTCGTTATACCGCCTTGCATTCCGTCATAAATCAGTAGCGCAAAACGTAAAAAAAGGCGTTAAGAACAGTAACGAGCGCCTTGAGTTTTTAGGCGACGCCGTATTGGGAAGCGTTGTAGCCGAAGTGCTGTTCAAATTGTATCCCTACGAAGATGAGGGCTTTTTAACCGAGCTGCGTTCAAAAATAGTTAGCCGGGTAAATTTAAACCAGCTGGCCCGCAAGCTGGGGTTCGATAAACTGATCGAATATGATAGCCGGATGCTTAATTCATCCAGGCAGGGCTCATTGCTCGGCGATGCCTTCGAAGCATTGATCGGCGCTGTTTATTTAGATAAAGGCTACGATTTTACCCGCAATTTCCTGGTAAACCACATTATTAAATCGCACATCGATATTCATACGCTCGAGCAAACCGAAACCAACTTTAAAAGCAAGCTGATAGAATGGTGCCAGCGCCATAGCAAGGATATAGCTTTTGATCTCATCAGTAACGAAGATGGCGAAAATGTAAAGCTGTTTACGGTACAGGCACTTATCGACGGCGAAGTAATGGGCATGGGCAAGGAGTTCAGCAAAAAGAATGCGGAAAAGCTGGCCGCCGAAAAGGCCTGCGAAATGCTTGGGATATAATCCGTAACGCTTCCGTTAATTATCCTTCTTTAAAGGAGCCGGTTTCAACAATGGCTGGTATAAATTTTGCAATTCCGGTTTATCTTTATTTTTTTCATAAAATTCATACGATTCGCTAATGTGTTTAATTAGCTCATAGTCGTTCCACGCCTTTATATCCTCGTAGGAGGGAGTGTAGTACTCCATAAATTTCTTTACCGTGCTGTCCGGTGCTTTTGTCACTCTTTTCACCAGCGAACGCGTATATCTTTTTTTTACTTCGGCATACTCATTCTCACTTTTTGTAAACTCAGCGAACCGGCGCATTCGTTTAGGTTCTTTTCCAAATAACTCGTATAAGCCTGTTAGCGGCGACCCTCCGAATGGGCTAAAAGCGCTTATCGGCGGCTTACCATCATAATAAATGCCCTTGCGGCGGTAGTCGTTCATCACATCGTTCAATTCCTGCTTTTTTGATTCTCCTGCTATTTTCACTTCAGCCAGGTGAATTATGGGCTGTAGGTAAACAGGGATGTCGGCCTGTGAGGCGATCACAATTTTTTGGTCGGTATATTCCGGCTTGCTAAACAGCAGCGTATCGCCTATAGTGGCTTTAATGGTAAACCACCCTATTTCATCGCTCATCATAATAACATGGCTTTGTAAATTGGTAATTACCACCTGCGGTATTCGTTCGCCGCTTAACTTTTTTGAAACCACTCCTTTTACTGTAAATATCTGCTGGCCGAAGGCGTTTAAACCCAGGCAAAAACAAAGAGAGATTAAAATGGAATATCTAAAGCGCATGTATTGCTGTAAACATAATAATTGTATTTGGGTGTAAATGTGAAAAAATGTTAAGGTTAGAGATTAGAGATCAGAGGTTGGAGATCAGTTAGACAGTGGTCGGTTTTATTGAGTAGGCCGCCTAACCTCTAATCTCCAGTCTCCAATCACTAAAATAACTATCTTTGCGCATGATAAAATCCATGACAGGCTATGGAATTGCCAGCTTTGATGCCGGCAGCACAAAATATACTGTTGAAATCAAATCGCTGAACAGTAAGTTTTTAGAACTCTCTCTCCGCCTGCCAAAAGCTTTCGCCGAAAAAGAATTTCAGTTGCGTAACGATTGCAACAAGCAAATAGAACGCGGAAAAGTAAGCCTCTCCATAAATGTTGAAAAAGCCAATTCTACGGTCAATGCTGCAGGGATTGATAAGGAGCTGCTAAAGCACTATTACGAACAGTTAAAATCCGTTAGCAACGATTTAAACGAGTCCACCGGCAACCTGTTGCAGCTGGCGCTCGGTTTGCCCGAGGTGGTTAAATATGAGGAAGAAACCGTTTCGGAAGAGGAATGGAAGATCGTAGAAAAAACATTTAACCAGGCTTTAGCCGCGTTTCAGCAATTCAGGAGCGACGAGGGGAATGTGCTTGAGCAGGATGTGAAATTTCGCATCGGTATTATCTTAAAAAACCTGGCGCTCATCGAAGTGGAAGAACCCAAACGTGTACCGTTGATCAGGGAGCGGCTGAACCAGTTTTTACTGGACTCCGCAGCGCGCGAAGCTATCGATCAAAACCGCTTTGAGCAGGAATTGATCTATTATATCGATAAGCTGGATATCACCGAGGAAAAGATACGCCTGCGGGCGCATTGCGATTACTTTATCGAAACGCTGAAAAATGACGACGCCAACGGCAAAAAGCTCGGCTTTATATCACAGGAAATAGGCAGGGAGATCAATACCCTCGGTTCAAAAGCAAACGACGCCAATATTCAAAAACTGGTGGTCGGCATGAAAGAAGAACTGGAAAAAATTAAGGAACAATTATTAAATGTGTTGTAAGGTTTAAATGTTGCAAGGTTGGAATGTTATAAGCAATCCGTCAACTTTACAACATTCCAACATTTCAACGTTTCAACAAAATGAAAGAAGGAAAACTCATCATATTCTCAGCACCGTCGGGGGCCGGTAAAACGACCATTGTACGCCACCTGCTCGGCAAATTTCCTCAACTGGAGTTTTCTATTTCCGCCACAACACGCAAACCGCGCGGAGATGAACGGCCGGGCAAAGATTATTATTTTATCAGCAAGGAAGAGTTTTTGCACCGCATTGCAAAAAAGGAATTTGTTGAATTCGAAGAAGTCTATAGCGGTACTTTCTATGGCACGTTGCGCACGGAGATCGACCGCATCTGGAAAAAAGGTAAAACGGTAATATTCGATATTGATGTAGAGGGCGGATTGCACCTTAAACGGAAATACGAGCAGCACGCACTTGCCATTTTTGTACAGCCGCCTTCGCTGCAGGTTTTGATCGAGCGGCTCACCTCGCGGGGAACCGACAACAGCGAAAAGTTGCAGGAGCGTTTTATTAAAGCGGAAAAGGAACTGGATTATGCCCCTAAATTTGATATTATCCTGAAAAATCACGATCTTCAAACGGCCTGCCGGGAAGCGGAAGATCTGGTGAGGGATTTCCTGGGGTAACGGTACTGACTGACCACTACACTGCCAACTGATGAAAATAGGACTACTATTCGGTTCATTTAACCCAATACATATCGGCCATTTGATCATTGCGAACTATATGGCCAATTATACCACGCTCGATAAAGTTTGGCTGGTGGTATCGCCGCAAAATCCCCTAAAAAAGTATAATGATCTGATCAACACGTATGATCGGCTGGAAATGGCGAAGCTGGCCACCGATAATTCAACACATATTACCGTTAGTGATGTCGAATTAAAATTACCGCAGCCATCCTATACGATTGACACCCTAACGCATTTAAAGGAAAAATATCCGCAGCATGAGTTTGCGCTGATCATGGGGTCGGATAACCTGGTAACTCTGCCTAAATGGAAAAACTATAAACTGATATTGCGCGATTACCGCATCTATGTATACCCGCGTCCGGGCTATGAAAACACCGACCTTGCCACGCATCCCTCGGTAACGATCACCATGACCCCTTTGATGGAGCTTTCGGCCACATTCATTCGTAAGTCACTAGCCGAAAAAAAGAATATCCAATACTTTGTTCCTGATTCTGTGTTGGAGTTTATCGAGAGCAAGCATTTGTATAGATGATTTGAGTGGAAAATATGGTAATAATAGCTATCTATTAGAGGCCCGCGAAGTAAATATGGATAACGATGTTAATTGAAGAGAATATTTATGACACTGTTATCTCGCCTCTCAGGTCTGTCTCCAGCAAATGCTTCACCTGCCGCGGGTCGTTTGACTGGCCCAAAACAAACATCAGCTTGGTAACAGCCGATTCGTAAGTCATATCATAGCCGTTTGCTACGCCTATATCTTTCAGTTGCCTGCTGGTTTCATACCTGCCGAGCTCAACCGTGCCCACCTTGCACTGTGAAATGTCAAGGATCACTTTGCCGCTGTCGATGGCACTTTTAAGCAAATCGGTAAACCATTTATCGGTTGTGGTATTGCCTGCGCCGAAGGTTTCCATCACAATGCCCCTTACATCGGCGCTTAATATCGTTTCTACCACCTTCGCGCTTATGCCGGGGTATAGTTTTAAAACGGCAACGTCATTTGCCAGGTTCCTGTGCACTTTAAGTCTCTCTCCATCGGCAGGGCGCCTGATATCGTTGATGCTGAACCGCAGGTGCACGCCCGATTCGGCCAGGATAGGATAATTTGGCGAACGGAACGCTTCGAATTTAGATGAGTTGTATTTAAACGAGCGGTTACCCCTGAATAGTTTGTAATCAAAATAAATGCATACCTCGGGTACCCGCGACCGGTCGTTCTTTTTCGCTTTCGCGATCTCGATCGCGGTCATTAAATTTTCCTTAGCGTCTGTGCGCACAGCGCTGATAGGCAATTGCGACCCGGTAAATATCACCGGCTTATCCAGGTTCTCCAGCATAAAGCTAAGCGCCGAGGCGGTAAACGCCATCGTATCCGATCCGTGAAGGATCACAAAGCCATCCACCTGGTTGTAGTTTTCCTCGATCAACCCGGCAAGCTCGCTCCAGATCTCGGCGTTCATATTAGACGAATCGATGATCTGATCGAACGAGTGAACCTGTATTTTACAATTTAACCGTTCAAGTTCGGGCACATTGTCCATTATCTGCTCAAAATTGATCGGTTTGAGCACCTTTGTTTGCGGATCGGTCATCATACCAATGGTGCCGCCGGTATATATGATCAGTATCTGGCTCATAAGTATTCAGGTCGTACTGAAAATAAATCTATTTAAAAATAATTACACCCCAAATACCAGCTTCGAGTTTTCCGTTGTCACTTTGGCTACCGTTTGTATGTCGGTTTTATGCAGTTCCGCCACTTTTTCGGCAACGTATACCAGGTACGAGCTTTCATTTGGTTTGCCCCGGTGAGGGGCGGGCGTAAGGTACGGAGAATCTGTTTCTAAAACGATATGCTTTAAGTCAATTTGCGCTACCGTTTTATCAAGTCCGGCATTTTTATAGGTAACAACACCCCCAATGCCCAGGTAAAAACCTAAAGCGGTCACTTTTTCAGCCTGTTCGGGGGTTCCGATAAAGCAATGGAATATGCCGCGCAGCCGTTCGTCATGCTCTTGCTGCAGGACGTCATACACTTTATTGAACGCATCGCGGCAATGGATAACAATGGGTAATTTTAATTCTTTCGCCCAGGCAATTTGTTCCCTAAACGCCGCAACCTGTTCCTTTAAAAAGGTTTTGTCCCAATACAGGTCGATCCCTATTTCGCCGATAGCAACAATTTTACGGCCAGTACTTGCAGCTTTTATTTTCGTTAGCTGTTCTTCCCAGTTTTCTTTTACCGAGCAGGGGTGAAGGCCCAGCATGGGATAGCACCTATCGGGATATAAATCCCCGAGAGAGAAAACCAGCGGGACTGAAGACGGGTCAACATTGGGCAAAAACAACCGGCTTACCTGGTTGTCGGCACAGCGCTGCATAAGCTCGGCGCGTTTTGCATTATCCGTCTCATAATACAAATGGGTATGTGTATCCGTTAACACCATGCGGCAAAGTTAACCATAACAACGAGGGAAATTTTCGAAAACCTCGCAGGTCTTCTCAATTTATTGCCTGGTCGTTTTCTTCGAAACCACTTTCTTTTTATGAATGGCTTTTTTAACCGGCGCTTTTGAAACCGCCGCCGCGTGTTTGATCGGTTTTACCTTTACCAGTTCTACGTTAAAAATTAGCGTGCTGTAAGGTGGAATATCACCCTGGCCCTGGCCGCCATAGGCCAATGCCGATGGAATAACAAACGTAGCTCTTGCGCCTTCATTCAGCAACAGCATACCTTCGTCCCAGCCCTGTATGATGCCTCCGGCGCCCAGCACAAACTGTATCGGCTCATATGGCCGGCCTGGCTGATCGAGTCCGCCCTCCTTCGCCACCGATTCAATACTTGTATCAAATAGCTTACCATCGGTTGTGCGGCCAACGTAGTTAACCAGTACAGTATCACCTTTTAGCGGTTTGCGTTTCAGCGATGGTTTGGTGATCACATATCTTAAACCCGACGGTGTGCTTTTTAAAACCAGCTTATGATCGGCAATATATTTATTCGCGTTGGCTAGTTCCGCAGCTTTCATTTTTTCGATGGCGGCGTTTCTTTCGGCTATCGCATCGTTTAACGACTGTACCCTTTCTATCTTAAGGGTAAAACTCAGGTAGCTGCCTTTGGGTAAAAAACGTGGCCGCTGTTCTTCATGACCTTTAAAGATCGAATCGGTAGGCACTTTAACAAAAGCACTGTCTTTAACGGCTAATAACGGGAACACTTCCATCAGGTCGCCCACGTTTTGCGGCCCGGTAACCTGGGCCTGCACAGGATGCCCCGCGGCGTAGGTACTGAAGAGTATTGAATCTTTATCCGTTTTTTGAATAAACTGGAAGGTGACAATATCATTCAGCTTGATCTTATCGCCTGTATTGTGCGTAAATATTTGGTACAAAGCCCCTTTCGGGGTGTGCTGAAATCCGGTTTGGGCGCTGGCGCCAACCGACAGCGTTAACGCTAATAAACAAGTTATATATTTCATGATAAATAAAAAAGCCTCCCGGGTAATTCCCGGAAGGCTATGGTTCAATTAAAAATTATTTTTTTACTGGCTTCTGCGTTGGCGGGGCCGTAGCAGCAGGAGCGGCAGGTTTTGGCGCATTTGGATCGGGATGTATAATATCAACCAGCTCCACATCAAATACCAGGGTGGTAAAAGGTTGTATCTGGCCGCTTCCACGTTCGCCATAGGCAATAGCCGACGGCAGTACAAGCGTGGCTTTTGCGCCTTTATTTAACAGCCGTATACCCTCGTCCATTCCCTGGATCATGCCTGCAACGCCAACCGGGAACCGGATGGGCTTGTAAGCATTGGTCATGGGGTTAAGAGGAAGCTTTGCCTTTACGGCTTCGGCGCGTATGCTGGTTTCCAATACCTTGCCCGATAGCATTTTAACCGTATAGTTTACCACTACGGTATCGCCGGGCGCGGGTTTGGCGCCGCTTCCCGGTTGGGTTATAATATAATATAAGCCCGAAGGGGTTTGTGTAAACTTAAGCTTGCTATCGGTAATGTATTTCTTAATTTTTAGAGGTTCCTCTTTTCTCATCAGGTCACCTTCGGATTTTAAATAAGCCTGCAAACGCCCGTTAAATACCTCGTCGGTAAGATTTCCTTTCGGGATCACCTTCAGTACCTTTACCTCGTAAACAATGTATTTGCCCTTAAACGGCGGTTTCGCCGTCCCCTTTTTCATGGTCGAATCGATATTTATCTTTATCGTCGCACTGTCGCCTTCTGAAAGCATTCTTAGCCCCGAAAATATATCGCCTTTGGTTTGTGACTTTTGCACCACCGTATACGATGGATGCCCTGCATCATAGGTACTGAATAAAACCGAATCAGCATCGGTTTTGGCTACAATGTTCACGCTTATAAAATCGCCGTCCTTAATGCTTGGGCCATCCTTATCCAAATGGATCTTGTATAACAGCCCGGCGTCGCCTTTTTTAAATCCGCCGTTGCAGCTTGCAAGCGTTATTGCCGCAGCTGCCAAAAACATGAGTCTTTTTTTCATTTTTATTGGGTTAATAGATTTTTATAGTCAGGTAATATTAGTTTAAAATCATTCACAACGTCTTCAAGGCTTTTATTCGAATAACCGCCGGCCGCATTTCTATGGCCGCCGCCGCTAAAATACTTTTTGCAGATCTCATTAGCGGGAAATTCGCCTTTCGATCGCAGCGAAAGCTTTACACGGTCGGTTCGTTCAACAATAAACGCTGCCAGCCGCATCCCTTTTATAGATAACGCGTAATTCACAATACCTTCGGTGTCGCCGGTTGCTATGCCGTACTTTTCCAGGTCCTGCTTGTTTGCCGTTATAATGGCCGTGTTATACTCGGGCAAAACCTCCAAATGCCGCGACAGGCAAACGCCAAGGAACCGTAGCCTTTTCTCATCCGAGTTGTTATAAACCAAGTCGTATATGTGCCAGTTTACAGCGCCCGCATCCATAAGGTCGGCGGTGATGCGGTGCACGGCCGATGTTGTATTCGGCAGCGAAAATGAAGCCGAATCGGTCATAATGCCCACATACAAACAAGTAGCCACATCCTTATTTATCAGCTCTTTATGGTTAAGCTCGTCGGCAATAAACGTATAAATCAATTGGGCCGTTGCACAGGCGTTGATATTCCAGTACCGGTAATCGTCAAAGTCCTCGGGTTCCAGGTGATGGTCTATTAAAATTTTTACCGCCGTACTTTTCCCAACCGCACCGCCCAATTCGTTAATACGGCTCAATGCATTAAAATCAAGGCAAAAAATAATTTTCGCCTCGGCCACCAGTTTTTCTGCCTCTTCTTTATTTTCTGTATAGATTATAACCTCTTCGTTTCCCGGCATCCACTCTAAAAACTGCGGATAATCGGTGGGAGTAATAACCTTTGTATGATGGCCAAGCTGTATGAGGTAATTATACAAACCCAACGATGAGCCCATCGCGTCGCCGTCGGGCTTATGATGGGTTGTGATCACTATTTTTTGAGGCTGCGCTAAAAGTTCAACAAGCGAGGCTTTATCCAACATTCAAATTTTAAAAAAGAGTTGCAAAGCTAAATAAATAAATCAAATACAGGTAGGTTATTTAATGTAAAAGCCTTGAGGTTTCAATTGGAAAAAGCTACTTTTGCGCCAAATTCAAAACGCAGATGCTTAAAGCTGCGCTTAATCAAACAAAAGCAATATAACACGAATGAAAACATTCACCATGATAAAACCCGATGCCGTTGCTAACGGGCATACCGGGGCAATTTTAGACCAGATAATAAAAGGCGGCTTTAAAATAACCGCCATGAAATACACACATTTGAGCGCATTAAAAGCCGGACAGTTTTATGAGGTGCATAAAGAGCGCCCTTTTTACGGCGAGCTGGTAAACTTTATGTCGTCAGGCCCCATCGTGGCGGCCATATTGGAAAAGGACAATGCTGTTGACGATTTCCGCAAGCTTATAGGCGCTACCGATCCGTCAAAAGCCGAAAAAGGCACCATCCGCAACTTATTCGCTCAATCCATCGGGGCCAATGCTATCCACGGTTCCGACTCAGAGGAGAACGCCGAGATCGAAGGCAATTTCTTTTTCTCGGCGCTGGAAAGATTTTAATTTTGTTGTAGAGACGCAAAATTTTTGCGTCTCTACGCGTTCCGATGTAACGCGTCGGAAACGTGTTCTTCTGCCTGCCAATCGTCCCGATGTACGAAGAAAAATGTCTCGTAGAGACATCTGGTTGGTAGTAATAGTAGAAACGATTAAACAGGCTCTTTACGTTCCGTAGGAACGTTTGGTATACCGTATTGCAGGTACGATATATCTGTAACAGGCCATTATAAAAAGATAATTTCGTCAACCAGCACACTTTTCGCTTCAGCGTTTATCTTTTCGATGATCTGGGTGCGCATCAGCATCAGTTCGTTTTTTATTACCGATGATTCGATGCGCAGGAACAATTTTTTATTGTGGATAAATAGCTCTTTGGTCCGGTTAGCTACCGATTTGCCCACCAATTCGGGCCAGTGCGCTATTACCGAGGTTTCGTCAAAGCGCCGCTTTATCTTGTAAACCTGCAGCATTTGCTCAATGGCTTCCTTCAGCGATTTATCGTTGGCTTTACGCATCAAGCTCGCCTCCCTTAACCTTAAATAGCCGGATATCCACGCCTATCTTGCTGAATATGGTTCTGACACGGGTTTCACTGGTATCTGTAATAAAAACCTGCCCGAAATCGTGATTTGATATCATTTGCATCAGCTTGGTAACACGCTCGTCGTCCAGTTTGTCAAAAATATCATCCAGCAATAAGATGGGCTTAAAGCCATTCTGCTGGTCCAAAAAGCTGTATTGCGCCAACTTTAAGGCAATTAAAAACGACTTCTGCTGACCCTGCGAGCCAAACTTTTTCATGGGCATGCCATGAATGGTGAAAATAAGATCGTCTTTATGGATACCCGCACCGGTACGTTCAAGCGTGCGGTCCTTTTCCACGTTCTTTTTTAATAAAACGCTAAAATCGTCCTGCAGCAGCTGCGACTCATACATCAGCTCTACCTGCTCGGCATCGTCACTTAAAAAGCGGTAGTGTTTATTAAATATTTCGGTAAAGCTTTCCATAAATGCTTTACGTTTTTCAAAAATGCGGGTGCCCGAAACTATCAGCTGCTCGTCAAGCACTTCCAGCAGGCTGGGGTCATAGCGGCCGGTTTCGCTGATCGACCGCAGCAGTGCATTACGGTTGAGCAGGACTTTGTTATAAGTGATCAGTTCATCCAGGTAGAAATTGTCGGTTTGCGAAATAACATTATCGATAAACTTCCTGCGCTCCTCGCTGCCCTCCATGATAATGCTGATATCATAAGGCGACACCATTACCAGCGGAAGCAGGCCAATATGATCGGCCAGGCGCTGGTAATCTTTTTTATTGCGCTTAAATTGTTTTTTTTGATTGCGTTTTACTGCGCAGGCCACTGTTTCGGCATGGCCATTTTTATTAAATGTTCCGTTAATAATAAAAAAATCGGCGCCCTGCTTTATCTGCTGGCTGTCTATCGGGTTAAAGTAGCTTTTACATAACGACAAGTAATGAATAGCATCCAGCAAATTGGTTTTCCCCGCACCGTTGTTACCGGTAAAAACATTAACACCGTCGCTAAATATGAGCTCCGCTTCTGCGTAGTTTTTAAAATTTATTACCGATAGCTTATTTAAATACATAAGGAGCGGTCAAATTTAACGATTAGAGGCTGGAGATTAGAGATTACGTAAAATTATTCGTCCCAACCATTCGATACTTTTGAATTATTCCCAATTTCTAATCGCCAACCTCTGATCTCTAATCACTAACCCCAAATAAATAATCCGAAAGGTATTGCCGGAAAACTTGAAAACCGTATTTTTGCAAACTTAATTTTAGAACAGAAATGTCAAAAACCCAGTCAGGTAAAAAGGTTGAAGCAGTAAACACCGACTTTGCGAAAACGAGCAGGTTTGTACGGGAAAATCAGAAAAGCTTAATATTTATCGGAACCGCTATTGTGGCGATGATCCTTATTTACATAGCCTATCAAAAACTATATATCGGCCCGCGCGAGATAACCGCCGAAAATCAAATGCATGTAGCGGAGGATTTTTGGGCAAAAAAGGATTGGGATAAAGCCATCAAAGGCGATGCAGGTTATCCTGGTTTTGAAAAGATCATTGACGACTATAGCAACACAAAATCGGCTAACCTGGCCTATTTTTACCTCGGGACAGCTTATTTAAATAAGGGCGAATACCGCAAAGCAATTGATAATTTAACCAATTACCGCGGGAATGACCTGATGGTAGCGGCCGAGGCCCTTGGTAATACCGGCGATGCGTACGTTGAACTGAAAGATTACGATAAGGCCGAAACCTATTTTAAGAAAGCGGCCGATAAAGCAAAAAATAAATTCCTGACCCCGCTTTACCTCAAAAAGCTTGGGTTGGTGTATGAAGCCAAAAATGATTATAAGTCAGCCGATGATGCTTATAAGCAGATAAAAACAGATTATCCCGAAAGCATCCAGGCTTCGAATATCGACGAGTATATAGCCCGGGCGGAAGCGAAGCTGTAGTTGGATTTCGAATTTCGGAATTACAATTTCGAATTTATTAGTCTTGATATTTTGTCGGATTATCATGTTCAACGCTCCGGATAATAATTATCGATTATATTTGATCGGCACAAATCCGATCCCGATAGCTATCGGGACGAAATTCGAAATAACCCATGTCTTCCCAGCATAAAAACCTTTCTGATTTTTCCGGCACGGAAATACCCTCTGCATCAGCCTATCGCTTTGGGATCATTGTTTCGGAATGGAATGCGGAAATCACCAACGCGCTTTACCAGGGGGCTTATAACAGCTTGATCAATTACGGCGCTAAAGCGCAAAATATTCTCACGTTTCATGTCCCCGGTAGTTTCGAATTAACCTCCGCCGCCGACATTTTGTTAAAGAATCGTAACATTGATGCAGTGATCTGCCTTGGCTGTGTAATACAGGGCGAAACCAGGCACTTTGATTTTATATGCAACGCGGTGGCTAACGGGATAACTAATGTAGCGCTGAAATACAATAAACCGGTGGTATTTGGCGTACTTACAACCAATACAATGCAGCAGGCTATTGAGCGCGCAGGCGGGGCTCACGGAAACAAGGGCGACGAAGCGGCGGTAACTGCAATTAAAATGATACGCTTTTCTGAAACTATTAATAATTAAATTTCGTTAAAATCAAAACTGCGGCTATTTAAACCTGCCTTCACGGGCTAACCGTTTACAATTGGTATTCTTTTTGATTATCAGTAATTAGTTTATATCACAAATACTTACTCTGATGAAAAAAATAATTTACATTGCTCTGTTCTCTTTACTGGTAGGAAGTTTATCTTCTTGTTCAGATAGATTATGCCCTGCTTACGGCTCGTATCCAAGGAGCGGCCGTTAACAGCAAAGTGTCATATTTTATCTTTGACAATAAAACTAAGCGCAAATTTCTGCTGTTTTGCGTTAAAAGGACAGACTAACATCTATGAATTGGACAAACCTCGAATCAGCAGATCAAATTGAGGCAATAAAACAGCAACGGGAATACAGTGTTATTTTTAAGCACAGTACCCGTTGCTCTATAAGCATGATGGTAAAAAGGCGTTTCGAACTCGACTGGGATAAATTACCGGGAAGTTTGCCGCTTTATTTTTTAGACCTCATCAAATACCGCCATCTTTCTAACCAAATAGCCGAGGATTTCCAGGTGCACCACGAATCTCCGCAATTACTACTCATTAAAAACGGTTCCTGTATACTTGATCTCTCACACGGCGAGATTTCCGTAGAAGAAGCCCTTTCTGTTATTAACGATTAATTGTTTATAGTGTAAGTAAAATTACCAATTGATTTGGTTAAAATTTGTATTTATTTTAGGACGCCAATTGGTAATTAACTGAACAGGTAGACAGCCAGGGTTTAAACCGCTGCTTTTTCTTCCACCTGCCAGCCGAAATCGACAGTTTTTTTCAGATCCTCGTGCACGCTGTAGTAAACAGGGCAGGTAAGGGCAGCATTTTCCAGCATTCTTTGTTCTTCCGCGGTATAACTTTTTGGAAATTTAAAGCTGATCACAATTTCGGCAACCCGGCGAGGGTTAGCCGCCATAATTTTAGTCACCGAACATTTGGTGTTATCGATATTGATATTCATATTACGGGCTTTTATCCCCATAATAGTCAGCATGCAGCTTGCCAGCGATGCCGACAGGAGGTCGGTTGGTGAAAAAGCCTCGCCTTTGCCCTGGTTGTCAACCGGCGCATCCGTAATAATTTTTGTACCTGATTGAACATGTGTCGCTTCCGTCCGTAAGTCGCCCAAATAAACAGTTTCTATCGTTGCCATAACCAATGATTTAATATCCTGCAAAGCTAAAGCTAAAGTTCAATTTTGAGTGTCGCGCCGTAATTTATTTTACAATACGATGCCTTACCGCCCTTGTCACCTTTACAACCTTTTTCGTTACTTTTGCACCATGATCGATTTGCCGGTGATCCCTGTAAGCCAACCGCAGCGCAAGCCGGATTGGCTAAGGGTGAAACTTCCCGTTGGAAAAGAGTATGCCCATGTGCGCGGATTAGTGGATACCCACAAGCTACATACCATTTGCGAGAGCGGCAACTGCCCGAATATGGGCGAGTGCTGGGGCGCCGGTACAGCCACATTCATGATATTGGGCAACATCTGCACACGGTCATGCTCTTTTTGTGCCGTAGCCACCGGAAAACCTTTAGCGGTTGATACGGACGAGCCCAATCGCGTGGCAAGCTCGGTTAAGCTCATGCAGGTTAAGCATTGTGTGATCACGTCCGTCGACCGCGACGACCTGAAAGACGGCGGCTCCATTACCTGGGCCGAAACAATAAACGCCATACGCCGCGAAAGTCCCTCAACTACGTTAGAAACGCTGATTCCGGACTTTAGGGGAATTTGGGAAAACCTTGAAAGAGTTTTAGAAACCCGTCCCGAAGTGGTTTCACATAACCTCGAAACGGTAAAGCGCCTCACCCGCGAAGTGCGCATACAGGCAAAATATGAACGCAGTCTGGAATGTTTAAAACATATAGCTGCTGCAGGTCTCCGCACAAAATCCGGCCTTATGCTGGGCTTGGGCGAAACCGAGGATGATGTTTTAGAGGCTATGGACGATCTGCTGGAAGCAGGCGTGCATATTTTAACGCTTGGCCAATATTTGCAGCCTACCCGCAGCCATCATCCTGTAGTTGACTGGATACATCCAGATCAATTTGCACGTTACAAACAAATAGGATTAGAGAAAGGATTTAAATACGTTGAGAGCGGACCCCTGGTGCGCTCATCATATCATGCAGAAAAACACCTGTTTGAAATTTGATATATCCTGCTTAACTTCAACCTATTGACCCGGCAACGTAAAATATCCCTGTCCGAAGAAGAATTGGTGCTGGCCCTCAGGAACCGTGAGAAAATTGCGGTTGAGGCGCTTTACGATATGTATTCATCATCGTTATTCGGGATAATTTCACGGATAGTGATCGATACCGAAACGGCAGAAGATATTTTACAGGAAACATTTGTAAAAATATGGCATTCATTTTCGGGCTATAACGCCGAAAAAGGGCGGCTGTTTACATGGATGGTGAATATAGCCCGTAACCTTGCCATTGATAAAATACGATCGAAGGATTTTAAGAACCAGGCCAAAAACCAGGATATAGAAAATAACGTAGCTGTAATTGACAATGAAAGGAGCACGGGTTTTAGGCCCGAATTGTTGGATGTTAAGGATTTAGTGGAAACACTGAACCCCGATCAAAAGGCTATCCTCGACCTGGTATACTTTAAAGGATACACGCACGTGGAGGCATCGGACGAATTGGGCGTACCTTTAGGAACAATAAAAACAAGGCTGCGCATGGCGATTCAGCAGCTCAGAAAACATTTTAACTGAAGTGGAAGACATAAAAGCATATATCGAATCGGGCATCCTTGAGCTTTACATTCTCGGTGATGTAACGCCCCAGGAAAAGCAGCAGGTAGAGGAGATGGCTTTAAAGCATCCCGCCATAAGGGCCGAGTTAGACGAAATTGAGCGCGCAATGGAACTTTATGCAAAAAATGCCGCTATTGAACCGCCCGATCAGCTGCGCGAACGGATTTTGAACAGTATGGTTACCAATTTAGCTGACGATAGTACCTTTGACGAGAGAAAAATAAAATCGCCGGGCAATGTCGGTCCGTTATCGGTGCATAAACCGGCAATGTTTTACAAGTATGCACTGGCCGCGTGCCTGGCCCTGCTGCTGGCAAGCGCAGTTGCTTTAATTAGTTTATATAATCGCCTGCAGCAATCCAATACGCAGCTTGCGGCTTTACAACTCAATAACCGGCAGTTTGCAAGCCGGGTAAACCTGATGGACGAGCAGCTGCACGTGTTCCGCGATGCCTCGTTTAAATTTATGAAGTTAAAAGGCACGGCCATTGCGCCCAAAGCTGAAGTTACCGTTGCCTGGAGCCCATCGAAGCACAAAGTAATGATCGACATGGCTAACATGAAAATGCCCGTAAACGATAAAGCGCATCAGTACCAGCTGTGGGCCATGGTTGGCAAAAAGCCCATCGACCTGGGTGTTTTTGATATGACTGCTGATTCGGCTTCAATGAAGGAAATGAAATCTATTGCTTCTGCCGATGCCTTTGCGGTAACATTAGAGCCCAGGGGAGGCAGCCCGACCCCAACCATGAACGAGATGATGGTTATTGGCAAATTTTAAGAGGTCGAATGTCTTCGTTTCAAGTAAACACTTCTCTCGTTTCTACGGTAATTTTCGCCTGAGTGGTCAGTAACCATTTTTTTACAAAAAAATCAAACCATTTGCTGATTTTCTTGTAACTATTTTAACAATCGGTGTATCCTATGGATAGAACGTTTGATTCGACGCCCGGCGTGGTAATATGGCGTTCACCTGGATTTGAGTATTTTGTTCTTTATAAGATCAGTTAATAGTTAATTAAAACGGCTGCACAATACTTGCTGCCGTTTTTTTATGCCATTATTTTCGCCATTACCGCAGGTAACTGGCGGGCGAGCTGCCCGGGCATTACCACATTCATCTGGTTTGGTAGGGCGAGGTCGTCGCCAGCCCTGCCGTGGATAAACGCCCCGATAATACATGCTTCCTGGGGCGTATAACCCTGGGCCAACAGACCAGTAATTATACCGGTAAGCACATCTCCCATGCCTCCCACAGCCATTGCAGGGTTGCTCGTCATGTTAAAGTATATTTTGCCGGCCGGAGTAATGATTAATGTATAGTCGTTCTTTAAAAGAATAAAAAGGCGGTGTTCTTTTGCCTTTTCCAATCCCGTTTGCATCCGTTGCCACCAGCTTTTGTGTTCACCAAAAAGCCTGTCAAACTCTTTTACATGAGGTGTCAAAATGCTGTTTTGTGGAACGCTTCGCCAAAGTTCTTTATGAATTGCCAGTAAATTAAGGGCGTCAGCATCAATTATCAGCGGTTTTTGAAAATTGGTTAAAACGTCGGTTAACAGATCGATCGCTTCTTCGTCTTTTCCTAATCCCGGTCCAACTCCTATCGCATCAAACTTTTTCCATTCAATATCCGGCAACTCCGGTCCGCGCCTTACTATCGCCATTATTTCGGGCATATAACTATTCAGGGCTGTAAGCCCGCTTGCCGGCACACAGGCCGTAGTTAAGCCGGCACCGGCATAGGCGCATCCCGCCGAACACAACAAAGCCGCACCCATAGTCTCGGCTTTTCCCGCAACGATCAGCGCATGTCCGTAAGTGCCTTTATTGCTAAAATGGCGGCGTGGCTTTAGCATCGTTCTAATATCTTTTTCTTCCGTAGCCTGGTATGGCGAACTGAGGGAACTGGTAAAATCTTCATTGATGCCGATATTCACTGCTTCCCAATGCGCAATATACCCGCCGGTGTCAGGCAACAAAAAATTGATCTTCGGCGCCTGGAAAGTGATTACAAGTGCGGCTTTTAAAACTACGGCGCCTGCAGGTATTTCACCTTCACTGAAAAGTCCGGTCGGCACGTCTACCGAAACTACCGTTTTATTTAAGCTATTGATATGGCTAACCAACCTTTTAAAATCACCCTCCAGCGGCTTGTTCAAGCCGGTGCCTAACAAAGCATCGATCAGGATTTGATTGTTTTCCGCCGCTAGCTTGTCACCGCCTCCGATTGTTGAAACAGGGACGCTTGTTTCCCCGATCCGCTTTAAATTGATATTAAAATCGTCTGAAGATTTATCCGAAAATCGTGCAATTTTCACATTTACCTTATACCACCGATCATTCAGCAATCTGGCGATGGCTAGTCCGTCCCCGCCGTTGTTGCCTGTTCCGCAATAAATTGACACAGGCTGGGTTTTATCAGGGAAGTGATCAGCAAACCGCTCCACAAAAGCTTTTGCGGCACGCTCCATCAAATCAATGGATGAAATAGGCTCGTGCGCTATGGTATAGGCATCCGCTTCACGTATCTGCCCCGATGTTAAAAGTGGTAGCATATACCGTAAAGGTACGATTGATTATTTTGTTTGTCGTCGTGAATAGAAATTGTTAGCCTCCTGCTTTTTTAGCCTTATACCCATCAGCCTCCAGCAGGTTTAAAACCTTATCCCTGAAATCGCCCTGTATCAGTATTTCGCCGTCTTTGACCGATCCGCCAACGCCACATTTCGATCTTAGTTTTTTGCCGACAAGCTCCAGATCTTTATCAGCGCCGATAAACCCGGAAACACGCGTAACCAGTTTGCCGCCGCCTTTACGGTCCAGATAAATTTTTAGTTGCTGTTGCTGCGGCGGTAAAGTTTGCGACGAAGCGGCCGCCTCCTGCTGGTATTTAAAATCCGGATCGGTCGAATAAATTACGCCGGTAAAATTCTTTTTCGACATTTTTAACTTGCTTTATAATCCTCGCCGACAATAACCCGCAGCGATGCAGGTACGATTTGAATATCAGAATCGATGTCCATGATGTGCGGCTCCCCGTCCAGGTGGACCGGGCCAGGTTCCTCGCGTTTTACTTTGATACGCTTGCCGCGAATGATCTCGAGATAACCGGTGCCCTCAGCTTTTTTTAGAAACATACGGATACCCATTTCCAATAATCTCCATTTGGGAAACTGTTTAATGATGCAGACATCCAGCAGTCCATCCTGAATGGAAGCGCGCGGCGAAATATGTGCATTATTTCCATATTGAGAGGAATTTGCGAAGCTTAACATAAACGCTTCACGCTCATAAGTTTTGCCATCGATCTCAATATGATAGTTTTGCGCCTTATATTTTGAAATTTCCCGCACAGAAGATATGAGGTACGAAAAAAATCCCCGCTTTTTTCCATGCGAAAATACTTCGCTGATATGTGCGTCAAAGCCCATGCCCGCCATATTAAAAAATGGGTGGCCGTTTATAGTGGCGGAATCGATAAACTGTATATTGTTTGAATTTAGAGCTTTAATTGCGGTTGGGGCATGCATAGAGATGCCCAGGAAACGGGATAACCCGTTACCCGATCCGAATGGAATTATCCCCAATATGGTTTGGGTGCCTACAATGGCCGAAGCGACTTCGTTTACGGTACCATCACCGCCGACTGCTATAATAAGATCGAATTTATTAATTGCTTCTTTGGCAATTTGCCTGGCATGTGCCGGTCCGTCGCTAAAAATAATCGTGGTTTTTAACGTCGCCGTATCAAGGTTTTTTTTGATCAGGTCAGGAACGTTATCTTTTTTTTTTCCGCCCGATATGGGATTTATAATAAATAACGCTTTCCTTTCCACTAAGATTTTTCTTGCGGCAAAAGTAAATCTATTTTCGGCTTTGTAAAAATTGTTTTATTTTAGCGGCCTGAAAGTGGACTGATTTAAACGCCTGTTACAGGCTGGATTGCAACCACGTAAAAAAGTGCTAAAACCATGCTTCTTTACAAATGGCTCCCATCAATCTTTTTCTTTCAGCAATATAACGGCGCAATGCCTGCGTTTACTCATTAATTACGTTAATAAAAATTATGTCGTATTTATTTACATCAGAGTCCGTTTCAGAAGGACACCCCGATAAAGTCGCCGACCAGATATCGGATGCTTTGATCGACCAGTTTTTGGCTTTTGACGCCGACTCGAAAGTAGCTTGTGAAACCCTGGTTACAACCGGGTTGGTTGTGTTAGGCGGCGAGGTAAAATCCAAAGCCTACCTGGATGTTCAGAAAATTGCCCGCGAGGTGATCAACAAGATCGGCTACACAAAAGGCGAATACATGTTCGATGGCAATTCTTGCGCCGTGTTATCGGCTATTCATGAGCAGTCGCCTGACATTAACCAGGGGGTTGAACGCACTGCAAAGGAAGAGCAGGGCGCCGGCGACCAGGGTATGATGTTCGGTTATGCCACTAAAGAGACAGATAACTATATGCCGCTGGCGTTGGATATAGCCCATGCATTACTGATTGAACTCGCGGCCATTCGCCGCGAAAATACCGACATAAAATATTTGCGACCGGATGCAAAATCGCAGGTGACACTGGAGTACGACGATAATAATCAGCCTGTTCGTATCGACGCGATCGTTATATCAACCCAGCATGATGATTTCGATGAAGAAAAAACCATGCTGGATAAGATCAGCAAGGATATTATCAGTGTCCTGATTCCGCGGGTAAAAGCTAAATACAAAAAATACGCCCACTTTTTCGGCGATGGTATAAAATATCATATTAACCCCACAGGTAAGTTTGTTATCGGCGGCCCGCATGGCGATACCGGCTTAACCGGTCGTAAGATCATCGTTGATACTTACGGCGGTAAAGGCGCGCACGGCGGCGGTGCTTTTTCGGGAAAAGATCCTTCAAAAGTTGACCGCTCGGCTGCTTATGCTACGCGCCATATTGCCAAAAACCTGGTAGCTGCCGGTGTTTGCGACGAGGTGCTGGTTCAGGTTTCTTATGCCATTGGCGTTGCCCAGCCGATGGGTATTTATGTAAATACCTACGGAACCGGCAAAGTTGGCTTAACCGACGGCGAAATAGCAAAAAAGGTAGAGGCAATCTTTAATATGACTCCCTATGCTATCGAGACCCGCTTCAAGCTGCGCAACCCGATTTACAGCGAAACCGCTGCTTACGGCCATTTTGGCAAGCCAAGTCAAACGGTTACCAAAACGTTTGTAAGCCCCGAGGGTCGTGTGATCAATAAGGAAGTGGAATTGTTTACCTGGGAAAAGCTCGACTACGTCGATAAAGTTAAACAGGCTTTTGGTTTGTAAATAATTTAATGGGTGGATGACCATATCGAATTTTGGCCATCCGCCCGCTAAACTTGCACCTATGTCGCGCGACACGGGTGGACACAACAAAAAAGTATAAGTCAATTTTGGGTGTTTCTCTTAGTTGCTACGCTTTTTGTGACAACGAAAACCAGTTACCCGAGTCGTCTTTAAATAACGCCTCGAAACCATAAAATTCCTGGGTCGGTTCTTTAGTAAATTCAACGCCTTTTGCTTTTAACTCTTCGTAGGTAACAAGCAAGTTATCGCACTCAAAAACCCCGAAACCAAAGGTGCCCTTGCTCACCAGGTTTCTCATTTGTTCGGCGCTGTCTTTTTTAAACATCATTCCCTCGTCTATCGCCATTAAGGCAATTTCCAGGTCGGGTTGCCCGGGCGGGCAAACAGTTAGCCAGCGCATTCCCGGCCCCATCGGAGCGTCGGTATGTACTTTAAAGCCAAGCTTATTTACATAAAAGTCATAAGCGCTGTCCTGGTTCAGGACAAAAACGCTGACATGGTTCATTTTTGTGATCATGGTTTTAAGATTTATACCAAAGGTGAATGGTTATTTCTTAAGTCTCTTCTCCAAAATTGCGGTTTTGATTGTGAACAGCGGTGCTGAGTGATTATTATTCACCGCTAACCTCTAATCGCCCATCCATTCTTCTCCGCAAAACAGTTGGGAATGAATCGGAGGGGAGCCAGTGTAATAGCTTTTATTCTTTTATATTCCTGTGCCTGGTAAACAGCCGGGGTTTGGCCCGTCATCCGTTTAAACAGGCCGGTAAAGGAGCTGATGCTTTCAAAGCCAACTGCATAGCAAACATTGGCAACGCTGCTATCCGTCATTAAAAGCTGCTTCGCTTTTTCAATGCGGACCGAAGATAAATATTGGTGGGGCGTTTTGTTATAAACGGCAGCAAACACGCGGATGAAATGAAATTTAGAAAAACAGGCTTCATCTGCAATATTGTCCAGGTCAATTTGCTCATCAAAGTGGGCGTCAATAAATAGCTTAGCGCTAACTATTCTCCTGTACAGATAAATTTTTGGGTAAAGATCTGATTGCACCGCCGCAGGTTTATTATTCAGTTCCTATCGGGTCAATAGCCTTGGGTTCAACCATCAGCATGACCGTTTTTTTGGGTGCTCTCGTCCGGTGCATTACGCCTTTTGATACGGTAACGCCTTGCATCGGCTCAAGCTCAAACGTTTTATCTTCAAGATCCACAAACAGCTTGCCTTCCAGCACAAAGAAAAACTCGTCCTCGTTGTCGTGCTTGTGCCAATGATACTCGCCTTCCACGATGCCAATACGTGCAACGCTGTCGTTAATTTGCGTGAGCGTCTGGTTAAACCACTTTTCTTTATTTTCTGCGACAATGGCAGGCACGTCAATGACCTCCAGATGATCATATTTAATGTTCATCTGGAGGTTGTAATTATATTTGTTTTCCATTTGTATAGGTTAGTGCATCGTAAATTTATCTGTTTATTATCATTTTCAACGTTAACCGAATCATTATTTAGCCGATAACTTGCAATTGCTTCAAAAATTGGCTAAATAAGCGTACCTTTGCGCAAAATTTGAGGCGCATCTACAATGCAAAAAATAAGAAATATAGCCATCATCGCACACGTCGACCATGGTAAAACAACCCTGGTGGATAAGATACTACACAGCTGTGCAACTTTCCGCGATAACGAGCAAACCGGCGAACTGATCCTTGATAGTAACGACTTGGAGCGGGAGCGTGGTATTACCATTGTTTCCAAAAATGTTTCCGTACGCTATAAAGACGTAAAGATAAACATCATCGATACGCCCGGTCACGCCGATTTTGGCGGCGAGGTGGAGCGCGTATTAAAAATGGCTGATGGCGTTTTATTGCTTTGCGACGCCTTTGAAGGCGCTATGCCGCAAACCCGGTTTGTTACGCAGAAGGCATTGGCATTGGGGCTAAAGCCTATTGTCGTGGTTAATAAAGTAGATAAAGAGAACTGCCGCCCCGAAGAGGTGTACGAGCAGATATTTGAATTATTCTTCAACCTCGAAGCTACCGAAGATCAACTGGACTTCCCGGTGATATATGGTTCGTCAAAGCAAGGCTGGATGAGCACCGACTGGAAGGTGCCTACGGATAATATTTTCCCGCTGATGGATACCATCCTCGCAACCATTCCGCCGGCGCCTGTAAATGAAGGTACACTGCAAATGCAGATAACCTCGCTTGATTATTCTTCATTCGTCGGTCGTATCGCTATCGGCCGTGTTGCGCGTGGCGTTATAAAGGAAAACATGCCGGTATCGTTGGTAAAGCGCGACGGTACCATTCAAAAATCCCGGATAAAAGAGCTTTATACCTTTGAGGGATTAGGAAAAGTGAAGGCCACCGAGGTAAAATCAGGTGATATTTGTGCGGTAGTAGGTATAGAAGGCTTTGATATCGGCGATACGATAGCGGATTTCGAGAACCCCGAGCAGCTGGAGGTCATCAAAATCGATGAGCCGACGATGAACATGCTGTTTACCATTAATACCTCGCCGTTTTTCGGCAAGGAAGGCAAGTACGTCACTTCGCGTCACCTGCGCGACCGCCTGTACAAGGAAATGGAAAAAAACCTGGCGCTAAAGGTGGTTGAGACTGATTCGCCCGACTCCTACCTGGTGTACGGACGTGGCATTCTTCACTTATCCGTGCTCATCGAAACGATGCGCCGCGAAGGATATGAGTTCCAGGTGGGCCAGCCGCAGGTGATCGTTAAAGAGATTGATGGTGTAAAATGCGAGCCTATTGAAACTTTAATCGTAGATGTTCCCTCCGAAGTATCGGGAAAGGTGATAGAATTGGTTACCCAGCGCAAAGGCGAGCTGCTGGTGATGGAGCCCAAAGGCGACCTGCAGCATTTGGAGTTCGACATCCCGGCACGAGGTATCATTGGCCTGCGCAATAATGTGCTCACCGCTACCGCCGGCGAGGCTATCATGGCACACCGTTTTAAGGCGTACGAGCCATGGAAGGGCAGCATTCCGGGCCGCCTTAATGGCGTATTGGTATCGATGGATACCGGCAAGACCACTGCATTCGCTATCGATAAATTGCAGGATCGCGGGCGTTTTCACGTCGATCCGGGTGTTGACATTTACGAAGGCCAGGTTTTGGGCGAGCATATCCGCGACAACGATTTGGTGATCAACCTCACCAAAGGCAAGCAGTTAACCAATATGCGCGCCTCGGGCAGCGACACCAACGTCCGCATTGCCCCTGCGATAAAGTTCTCCCTCGAGGAGTCAATGGAATATATTCAGAACGACGAGTACATCGAGGTTACCCCGCAAAGTATCCGCCTGCGAAAAATATATCTTACAGAGAATGAGCGGAAGATCAATGCGAAGAAGTTTGTAAATCAATAACAACGGAATCACTAGTGTACGACGCCGTCAGTATTAGTCGCGTTTTTATGTACCGAAATCTTGATCGGGTGCTAACCAGATTTTTAATGGAAGAGACGATACACTTTACACTTCCGCAATTGAACAAATATCACTTTCAGGTAGAATTAATTTAAATTAGCCGGATGAAAGGGAATGACCGGCTTAAACCTACAGTTTTCCATACCAGGTATGTTCATTTAACCAAATTGCGTGATGCTACATTGCGCAATTTACGTGAGCTAACCGCTGCCGATAAAAGTTTAACGTTAGTGGATTTTGGGTGCGGTGATATGCCTTACAGGTCGGTTATTGAGCCGATGGTCGGCAAATATTTGGGTGTAGACCTTGATATAAATCCTTCGGCCGACTATCATGTTGATTATGACAGCAAAACAACCCTCCCCGATAATTTTTGCGATATCATCTTATCTAACCAGGTATTGGAGCATGTTGACTCGCCGCATAGTTACCTTTCCGAAGCATACAGGCTTTTAAAGCCAGGGGGCAGTATGATCCTCACCACGCATGGGTACTGGTATTACCACCCTACGCCTTACGATTATTGGCGATGGACCAGCGCCGGGTTGAGAAAAACGATCGAGGCGGATGGGTTTCAAATCGCATCATTTCACGGAATCATGGGCCTGGCGGCAAGTGGGATACAACTTTTCCAGGACGCCATTCTTTTAAAACTGCCGAAGTCTTTAGCGCCGCCATTTGCGTTTGTTATGCAGTTATTCATCAGGCTATTTGATAAAATACACTCGCAGCAGCAACGCGACCGCGATGCTTCATTATATGTTGTGATTGCGAAAAAACCGCTTGATTGATGAAGCCTTTTAACCTTTGTATTATAAAGCCGAATAAAAGCGCGTTTTCTGAAACCTTTATTCAGGAACACATTGACCGGCTGCCTGGGAATAAAAAAGTTTTATACGGAGGAGCGTTTCCAGTTTACGATCATGAAGGTAAGTTTTTGATCAGGTCAAAAATTGGCCTGCTTAGCTATCTCATTCAAAAAAAAATATTTGGCAGAAAAAATATTGAAGTACGTACAAAAGCATTAGTTAGCTATTTAAAAAGAGAATGCATTGACGTGGTTTTTGCTGAATATGGTATGGTTGGCGCCCTTGTGACAGAAGCCTGCAAAATCGCCGACGTACCATTGGTTATTCATTTCCACGGGGCAGATGCACATCATCGAAAAACAGTTTTAGAATATGGCGACCTTTATAAGAAAGCGTTCGGGTACGCGAGCGCAATCATCGCCGTATCAGCTGACATGGTTGAAGCCCTTGTAAAATTGGGCGCCCCGCGCGATAAAATCATTCTGGCGTCTTGTGGAGTTGATACCGAAAAATTTCCTATTGTCGATATTTCGCACTCGAATAAAAATTTTCTAGCTATAGGTCGCTTCGTAGAAAAAAAATCTCCCGGTTCAGTGGTTAGGGCTTTTAAATTAGTGAGTGAAAAATTCCCAGATGCGAAATTGTGGATGGTAGGTTGGGGGCCTTTGTTTAATGAAACTAAGAAATTGATCAACGAATTAGGTTTGGATGATAAAGTTATTTTGACAGGGGTTTTAGACAGCGAAGAAATAAAAAAGCTCATGCAAAAATCCAGGGCGTTCGTGCAGCATTCGGTTACCACCGAAGATGGGGATATGGAAGGTACACCCGTAACGATTTTAGAAGCCGGTTCATCCGGCTTAGCTATTGTCAGCACGTTGCATGCGGGAATAAAAGAAGCTGTAATTAATGGAGAAACTGGTTACCTTGTGCCCGAACATGATATTAAAGGTATGGCTGCGTATATGATAAAAATCGCGGGCGATGTAAAACAAGCGTCCGCCCTGGGAATAAAGGAATCGGCTTATATCAATAAAAACTTCAATATAAAAGACAGGATCGATAAGTTGTCAGCGGCACTATATCGGTCGTTAGAAAATAATCATGATAAAAAAGGTAATAAATAGCCTCGTTCATAAGCTAGGTTACGATTTGGTGAAGCCCGATAAAAGATTAGTTGTTAACGGCTTGCCCGCCGATTTTGATAAATCAACGGTCGAAACGTACGCCAGGGTTAAAGAGTACACTATGACAACTCCCGAACGGATTGCTTCATTATGCAATGCGGTGAATTATCTTGTCAAAAACAATATTCAAGGCGATTTTGTCGAATGCGGAGTGTGGCGGGGAGGCAGTACGATGGCCGCTATAGATACACTGATAAAGGCAGAGGACAAAACCCGGCGAATATATTTGTATGATACGTTTGAGGGGATGTCCGAACCATCAGAGTTTGATAAGGTTTTTACCGGAACAGCAGCCGAAGAATTAATGAACAGCAGCGATAAAGAAGACCCGGCGTCCGTTTGGTGCTATTCAGCATTAGAGGAGGTAAAAAACAATGTAGGACGTCTTCAATATCCCGCCGAACTCGTGAATTACGTAAAAGGTAAGGTAGAAGATACGATCCCTGGCAACGTTCCGCAAAAAATCGCATTACTGCGGCTTGATACGGATTGGTACGAATCGACACGTCACGAATTGATACATCTTTACCCGCTGTTGGTTAAGGGCGGTGTTATTATCATTGACGATTACGGCCATTGGGAAGGCGCCCGCAAAGCTGTCGATGAATATATAGCAGATAATAAGCTGCCCTTACTGTTAAACAGGATTGATTATACAGGGCGTATAGGCATAAAATATTAAGCCGGTATGGGTATAGTTAAAAAACAGGTATACAAAAACACCCTGATATCGTACGCCGGTATGGTAATAGGTTTTGTAAACCTGATTTTCTTATACCCCCGATTTTTAGCTGCCGACCAAATCGGTTTGTTTTTGCTTCTCATCAGTCTTTCAGTTTTATATTCATTGGTTGCTTCAATGGGTGTTCCAAGCATCGTTGCACGCTATTTCCCGTTTTTTCGAACTGAAGACAATACCCACGGCGGATTTTTATATGCGGTTGGCCGTTTTGCGATAATCGGGTTCATAGTTTCTACCGCCGTTTTCTTTCTGATAAAACCTATTATAGTGGCTAGCTTCATCCAAAAGGCTCCGTTGTTTGTGGCATACTACTATTACCTGATACCGTTAGCATTTTTCACAATATTTTTCAATTTTTTAGAAGCGCTTGGTAAAGCGATTTATCGATCTGTTTTTTCGAGCTTTTTAAAGGAGGTTCTGTTGCGGTTGTTGACTATGATTGCAATGGTAATGTTGGCTGAAGGATGGATATCTTTTCAGCAATTTATAATTATTTATATTTCCATAAACGGGTTAATTTGTCTGGTGTTACTAATTAGCCTTGCAACCTCCGGTAAATTTTCCTTCAGAAGAACTTTGTTGCCACCGGCAGTAACGAGTAAAGAAATGATGAATTTTGGACTGTTTACCTTATTGTCAAGTACGGTATATGTGATTTTGCAAAATGTTGACAGATACATGTTAAGCGCTATGGCTGGATTGGCCGTTCAGGGTATTTATGGAATTTATTCAGGCATTGCTATAGTCATAAACGTTCCCCAACAGGCCCTCAGCCGCACTACCTATCAAATTGTAGCCGATTCATGGAAGGCAAAAAACATGCAAAATATCGCGGACATTTATAGCAAGACCTCTATAATTCAGATGGTTGCCGGCTGTTTTCTCTTTATCGGTATAATAGTCAACAAAGAAAATTTGCTGGCAATACTTCATAAAAAAGAATTCACCGATCAATTTAATGTGCTGGTCGTGATTTGTCTTGGATTTTTAGTTGATATCACCGGCGGTTTAAATACGTATATACTTACTACCTCTCACAAATATCATTTGATAACGATATTAGTTATTGCATGGAGCTTATTTTGTATTGGCTTAACCTATTTCCTTATACCTCTTTATGGTGGATTGGGCGCAGCGTTAGCCTATCTTGCAACTATTACAGGTATTAATTTCTGTACCTGGTTTTATCTGAAATATAGGTTCAAAATGCAGCCCTTTACCTTTAAGCATCTATTAGTGATCGCGATAACAATAGTAAGTTATTTTATAGCCGGATATTTTTGGCGGATGCCTAATTTGTTGCTGGATATCTTTGTCAGAAGTACCTTAACGGCGGTAATATATATATCGTTGACCTACGTTGCCCACATTTCTGATGATATGAATGAAAAAATCGACGCAACAATAAAAAGGGTGTTTTTTATTCAATCAATTTAATATTCGTCAAAACCATAAACAACATCTTGATTTTTTTTATCCTATATGCATGCAGCGCTTATAAATTAACTAAATTACGAGGTTTGTAAACCATCAGTTCATCCATTTGAAAAGTTTTTTTACCAAAGCATTACTTCTAGCGCTATTTTTAATTCCCGCGATAGGTATTTGTCAAATTTCGGTGCCAAAATGGGTTGACGATATTGGCGGACCTGGCTCAAGTTCCAGTATTCCCGCTACCGTTATAACCGACAAACAAAACAATATTTATATAACCGGTATTTTTCAGGGCACTGTCGACTTCGACCCAACAGCCGGAGTATATAATTTAACATCAAACGGAGGCAGCTTCGACACTTATGTTGCAAAGTATACTTCTGCCGGAGCGCTTATATGGGCGGTTAGTTTCGGCGGATCGGGAACCGATCAGGTAAATGGTATGTCCCTGGATGATAATGGCAATCCCACTGTAATTGGTCAGTATGACTCTTCCTCTATGGATGTGGATCCTGGTCCGGGCGTATACAATTTGCAAAACAATGGCGATAAGGATGGTTTTATTGTTCATTTTGACACTAACGGCAAATTTATTTGGGCAAAGTCGATCGGCGGAGGCGGAACCGACTATGGGGATAAAATTACCGCCGACCACCTGGGCAATGTAATCGCCGTTTTGCAATACCAGTCAACAATTAATGTTGACGGTAAATCATTTACCTCAAGCGGAAGCTTTAACGGTCTTATCGTTAAATATGATCTTAGCGGTACCATGCAATGGGCGGTAAACTTAAGCGATACAGGTGATAGTGAGGGGCGTTTCGTTGGCGCAGACTCCAATAATAATATCGTGGTGTCGGGGGCCTTTAGCAATATTGTGAATTTTAATCCTTTGGGTTCTCCTTCCACGCTTAATGGTAATGGGAATTCAACGTTTTTGGCTAAATATACCCCTACCGGAAATCTAATTTGGGTCCAACAAATAACGGGGAATGTTACCAATAATAACTCTAATTTATGTATAAACTCAAAGGACGACATTTTTATAGACGGGCCTTTTTCTTCTCCATTAAATTTTGGCTCAACTAATCTAAACCCCGTTGGTGCCAGGGACATTTTTGTCGCCAAATACACGTCAAATGGCGCACTGCAATGGACCAGCGATATAGGCGGCGCCGGCGCCTCGGTATATAATTATGGAATAACCGCCAGTCAGGACGACAATTTTTATATATCGGGGTTTTTCTCAGGAACGGTTGATTTTGATCCATCTCCAACTTCACAGGCACCTGTAAGTGACCACGGTCAACAAGATTTGTTTCTCGCAAAATATGACAGCAATGGAAATTACAAGTGGGCCTTCAGCGCTGGAAATAGCGGTTGTAGCCAGACATTGGGCCGTAGCGTAACGATTGATGGCAATAATGATGTATTATTGGCCGGCTCATTTTGCTCAACCGTCAATTTTGATGCTTCCAAATGCTCAACCTATCCGCTAACGGCTCAAAGTAATACACGCGATAGCTTTTTGGCTAAATATGTGCAAAGTACACCAACCGCGGCTTCGCAAATAACAGCTTTTTCGGTTCCCCAGCAGTCTGCACCCGCCATAATAGATCAAACCAAATTACAAATTACAGTTACAGTGCCCAAGGGCACCAATGTCTCGGCACTTGTGCCCAGTATTACCACCAGCAGCGGCGTAACACTAAAACCTGCTTCCGGAACTTCGCAAAATTTTACCAGTCCGGTCTCGTATACCTTAAGCAGTTCATGTGCTTCATTAAACTATACAGTTAATGTTGCCTTTTCGAGCGGCCCAAAACCAGATACAACTTGTTCCGGCGTTTCCCACATCCTAACAGGCGATACCGACAATCCAACCCCCGATACCTATACCTGGCAGTTGCTGCAAGGTAGCATTTGGAGTAATGCACCCGGAATAATAACAAATAAAGATTATCAAACGTCGGCTCTTACGAATAATACAAGCGCTAACATTACTTACAGCCTGCGGCGTCAAAATATCGCCTCAGGGGATACTACTTACGACTCGTTCTATAATCTTACCGTGCAGCCGGTAATTGGTATATCAAATAATGCTATTACACCACCGCCTGTCACCACCTTTTGTACCAGTGGCGACCCGGCTACCATCACCGGTAGTACTCCATCGGGTGGAAATGGTGTTTACGCCTATCAGTGGCAAGCCTCTGCCGACAGCGTTAATTTCACCAATATAGCGGGGGCAACTGCAAAAGACTACGATCCTCCGCTAACAACCACAACCACTTATTTGCGTCGTATAGTGGCTTCCGGTAATTGCACGGCTTCTGTAAGCAGCAACATTATTGGAATTAAGATTCAGCCCGCATTATCCAATAACACCATCGCCTCACCAGCTGTTACCAGCTTTTGTACAAGCGGGACGCCGGGCACGCTGATTGGCAGTACGTCCACAGGCGGCAATGGAACATTTAACTACCAGTGGCAAAGCTCGGCGGATAATGTCACATTTGCAGATATTGCCGGGGCTACTGCAAAGGATTATACACCGCCGGTATTAACCGCAACTACCTATTACAGACGGTCCGTTACCTCCGGCGGCTGTACGGTGCCGTTGATCAGCAATGTTGACACATTAACCGTTACCCCGATGCCTGCTACCCCCATTCCGGCGAGCACGGTAGTCAGTATTTGTTCAGGCAATACCGCCACTCTTTCTGTATCATCACCCCAACAAGGTATAACGTACAATTGGTACGATTCTCCTGCAAAAACCACGCTCTTATTTACAGGAGCCACCTATGTAACCGCAGCTCTTAATGCAAGTGCCACCTACTATGTAGGTGCAGTTAATGGCTCCTGCAGCAGTCCGCTGGCAAGTGTGCAGGTAAATGTTAACAGCGTTCCTTCGGCGCCATCGGTGGCTAACAGCCAGGTTTCAGTTTGCCGGGGATCAACAGCTACATTAACCATATCAAATCCGCAGCCAGGTTTAACTTATAACTGGTATACCACCACCAGTGGCGGCAGCGCAATATTTACAGGAACAAGCTTGGTAACCCCGGCTATGACGTCGAACACCGCTTACTACGCGGACGCAGTGAGCAGCAGCGGTTGCATCTCTGCTAATCGCACAGCGGTAAATGTAACGGTAAATCCTTTGCCGCAATTAACTTCGCAGGGCGCAAGTATCTGCCCCGGTAGCAGCGCAACGATTTCGGCCAACGGTAATAATGCCAATGTTGTTATAAATTGGTACGCTACAGCAACTGATAACAACAAGTTGTTTACCGGGAACAATTTTGTAACACCCAACCTTTCGGCAAATACCACCTATTATGCTGAAGGCACCGATAACACCACAGGTTGTATAACCGCAACGCGAAGCGCTGTCGACGTCGCCATGCTACAGCAATTGCCGGCACCTGTGGTAATGGTAAGTACAACCACGTCATCGAGCATAACCTTTCAGTGGACGGCGGTAAGCGGCGCAACGGGATACCAGGTGAGCATTGATAACGGGCAAATTTTTACTCCGCCAAGCTCAGGAAGCAGCGGCCTGATACATACCGTTTCCGGCTTGCAGGCGCAGCAAAGCGTTACCATATTGGTGCAGGCAGCCGGCAATGCGCCGTGCCAGCTTAGCGGTAGCTCTACCGCCGTAACCGCGTTGGCAGTCAACCAACTGGGTAACCAGATTTTTGTGGCCAACGTTTTCACGCCTAATGGTGACGGCAAAAATGACGTGGTGTATGTGCATGGCCCTAATATAAAAAGTTTGAAGTTTTCTGTATACGACCAGTGGGGCGAATTGCTTTATACATCGGTAAACCAAAATGATGGCTGGGACGGAACTTATAAAGGGAATAAAGAGCCGGTTGGCGTATATGTATACTATGTGGAGGCGATAATGCTCGACGGACAATTGGTGAATAAAAAAGGTACGATTACTTTATTGCGGTGAGGAAATTAATAATAGCGGCGGCGATGCTGCAAATTTTTACAATTGGTAAGCTGATGGCGCAGGTCGATCCGCATTTTTCGCAATATTATGCGTATCCGCTATGGCTCAATCCTGCGTTGACGGGCGTTATAGACGGCGATTTACGACTGAGCGTTAACGCCAGGGATCAATGGGCTACGATCAGCAACGGGTACAAAACCGCCGGGTTGTCGCTCGATTTCCGGCCGACTGATAAAGTGGGGATCGGGTTTAATATTATAAACCAGGCTGCAGGTACGGCAGGGTATAATTATTTTGCTGGTTATGGTTCGTTTGGTTATGGAATTGCTGTATCGGCCGATGGCCTTCAAAAACTTCATTTTGGGGTTCAGGCTGGTTTTATAAACCGCGGCTTTGATCCATCAAGCCTGCAATTTGATAATCAATACTCGAATGCAACAGGTTTTGACCCTACTTTGCCCAGCTTCGAAAACTTTACGAATACGAACGCGACGGTATTTGATGCCAGTGCAGGGTTTTTTTACTATGACGGTAACCCGGCAAAAAATGCCAACCTGTTCGCGGGTGTAAGCCTTGCACACCTTACCAACACCAACGATCCTTTCGCTTATGATGGAATAAACAGCAGGCTGCCCATGCGGTTTACTGCACATGCCGGGGTACGCATCCATTTGTCGTCTTCCGTTGATATTACGCCTCATGCTGTCTATATCAGTCAGCAAAATAACCAGATTGAAGCGCTGGGGCTTTATTCTGAGCTTAAGATGCCCGCAAACAACGGGCTGATCCTGGGTGCAATGTACCGCGTGAATGACGCATCGGTAGCCGATGTCGGGTACCATATCAACAATATGGTCATAGGCTTCAGTTATGATTTTAATAATTCGTCTCTGCACCCCGCTACCAGCGGACAGGGCGGTTTTGAGTTGTCTATCAGTTATGTTTTCCGGAAACGCCTGGCTAACCCCGCCGAGATATGTCCCCGGTTTTAAACGGTACAATGATGAAGCCGATCCTGTTTATTGCTTTTTCGATTTTAATGAGTACGCAGGTATTCGCTCAGAACAATTTCGAAGCCGCGGGTGATAAGGCGTTTAAAAATAAAAACTACTACAACGCCGCTTATTACTATCGCAAAGCCATTGAAACTTATTCGTCGCAACCGCTGCTTCCCTTTTATCCGGGAGCGGGCGCCGGCAAAGGGCGTTTAAAAAACCGGAGACCACACTTATATTATCAAATAGCCGAATCGTATCGCCTTGGTGATAATTGCAGCCAGGCCAAAGAATGGTACGATAAGCTGATAAAAGAGAATCATGAATCTGAATATCCGCTGTTACGCCTTTGGTACGGACAATGTTTAAGGGCCGCTGCTCGTTTCGACGAGGCCTTACAGCAACTACGGCAATTTAAAACGAACTGGCGAGGCGCGCCGGAGTTTAGCAAAGTAGCAGACAATGAAATAGCTAGGTGCAATTTCGCGAAGACGCAATATGCCGCGCCAGTGCCGGTTAACATTGCAAGAATGCACGAGCCGTTGAACGCTAATGAGGGCGATTATGCGCTAATAAAAAATGCCGGCAATTATTGGTTTACCTCATCCAGGCATTCGAAAAATAAGGGTAAAACTTCAAATAACCTTTATTTTGCATCTGCTGACAATGGCCCGGACCCGGTAGTTGTTAACTTTGGCAACAACGAAAATAAACAAACTGAATACGGCACCGCTTCGATAACCCTTTCGGGTAAACGGATATATTTAACGGTTTGGTACAAAAAAGGCGACGCGAATGTGTTGGGTATATATTCAAGTGATCTGCAAAACAAAACGTGGTCGCCGCTTCGTAAATTAAATCAAAATGTAAACTTCCAAGGTTACAATGCCCTGCAGCCATTTGTTACCCCCGACGGTAAACAGTTATTTTTTGTTTCCGATCGCCCCGGCGGACAGGGCGGATACGATATATGGTTAAGTGACCTGGATGACTCGGGTGACCCGCTAAACGCTAAAAACCTGGGGAGAACCATTAATACACCAAATGACGAGGAAGCCCCGTTTTTTGACGTCGTCCACAAAAAACTGGTATTTAGTTCGAAAGGTTTTACAGGTTTGGGCGGTTTCGATCTTTTTGCAAGTTACGAAAACAAGGATGGATGGTCTGCACCTGAAAACGTGGGCTATCCCATAAATTCGCCTAAGGATGATTTATATTACTACGAAGATCCGAATGTTGAAGGTAAATTTTATATCAGCTCTGATCGCGATTCTGAATGTTGTTTAAGCTTGTTCGAGTTAAATTACCTGCCGGTAAACATAGCCGGTGAAATAACCTTGTGCAATTTAAATTCTCCCTTGCCAAATGTTAAGGTGAGTTTAATCGACTCCATTACAAAGCAATCTGTAAAACAACAAGAGACAAGTCTGGATGGTAAATATATGTTCAGTGTGAACGCAGGGGTTAAATACCAGGTTAAAATTGAGAAAAACGGATATTTTACAAAAGTCATCACGCCAGTTACACAAATCCGGAACGACACATTGCAAGGGGTTCAAACCTGTCTTCAGCCTTTCAAAACAAATGAGCCAATTGTCCTGAAAAATATATTGTATGACTTCAATAAGGCTGATTTGCGGCCTGAATCAAAAAATGCGCTGGATCACCTGGTAGCGCTCATGAATGACAACCCGGAGTTAAAAATAGAATTGTCTTCGCACACCGACTCCATCGGCTCCGACGCTTACAACTTAGCGTTGTCGCAGCAACGTGCCGAGGCGTGCGTTAACTATATTCTATCAAAAGGCATCCGTAAGGAACGAATATATGCGAAGGGGTATGGTAAGAGCCGGCCGGCAGCCTCCAACACGCTGCCTGACGGCAAAGACAATCCCGCGGGAAGACAAATGAACCGTCGCACAGAATTTACGGTTCTAAATAAATAATTGTTTCGGTTAATGTAGATTTGAAATTCAATTTATAACGTGGATCAATCAGCCATTAGCGGCAATGTAAAAAATGCGTACGACGAGTTCTACCAGGAGCATGACGAAGCCTGGCGGATGCTTGGCGCGAAATATAAGGCAGAACATATCATCGAGGTTTGCAGGGGCCATGCCTTTAAAAGAGTTTTGGAGGTTGGCGCCGGAGATGGAAGCATATTGAAGTTTTTGTCGGACCGGAATTTTGCACCCGAGTATCACGCTGTTGAGATATCGGAAAGCGGGGCGTTGCATATCCTTTCGCGAGCGATCAAAAACCTGCTCTCCGTCCAGGTATTTGACGGCTATCACTTGCCTTTTGAAGATAATGCATTTGATTTGATTATCCTCTCGCACGTGTTAGAACATGTGGAGCACGAACGTATGCTGCTTCGCGAAATAAAGCGCGTAGCGAACCACATCGTCATTGAAGTGCCGCTTGATTATAAGGCGGGTGTCGACAAGCGCATTAAACATTTTTTGGCTTATGGACATATTAATGTTTACACGCCAACATCCCTTCGCTATTTATTACGCACCGAGGGGCTTGAGGTTGAAAATGACCTGACTTCGGTTATCGAACCGGAAGTTACCCGGTTTAATAGATATGTGAATCAAAAAAAGCCGAAGAGTTTTATCGCCGATCTGAAAATAACAGCCGAGTTTCATGTCAAAAATGCTCTCGGTAAAATCGGTGGTAAAAAAATCGATGAGCGGTTTGCAAATGCTTACACGGTGCTTTGCAAAAAGGCAAACGAAACAATGGAAATATTCCACTGATAGACTTCATCACAATTTGCGAGATCATAAATAGAAAAAGCAATACTAATAATGCATAGCCTGGCGCCAATAGCTTTATTTGTTTATAACCGCCCCGAGCATACGCGGCGCACATTAAATTATCTGAAGAAAAATTTACTGGCCGATGAATCGAGGTTGTATATATTTTCTGACGCCCCAAAAACGGAGGACGATAAACCAAAAGTTGAACAGGTGAGGGTGCTGCTGAGATCCGTGGAGGGCTTTAAAGCTGTTAAAGTTACAGAGCGCAGGGATAACCTGGGGCTTTCAAGGTCGATTATTAGTGGCGTTACGCAGCTTGTAGATGAGTATGGCAAAGTGATCGTGTTTGAAGACGACCTGCTCTCCTCGCCTTACACCTTACAATATTTTAATGAGGCGCTAACCCATTATGAAAATGAGGAAAAAGTGATGCATATCGGCGCTTATATGTATAATCTTGCCGCTAAAAACCTGCCTGAAACTTTTTTCTTCCGCGCTGCCACCAGCTGGGGCTGGGCAACCTGGGCGCGCGCCTGGAAACATTTTAATCCCGATGCCGATCAGCTGATCAGCCGGTTCGATTCAAAAATGATCAGCCAGTTTTCCATAGAAGGAACGATGAATTTCTGGAAACAGCTGCAACAGTTTAAAGCTGGCAAAAACGACTCATGGGCCATACGCTGGTATGCATCGATATTTTTAAAAGGCGGGTTAACGTTAAATCCATCAGCATCGCTCATCCATAATATCGGCAACGATGGAACCGGGGTGCACTCGAATAAGGAAAACATGTATGCCGTAAAAATAGCGGAACAACCCGTTACACAGTTCCCCGCCGAAATCCGCGAAAACGAACAGGTTTATCAAGTCATCAAGCAATTCCTCAAAAACAGAAAAGGCAACCTGGCACAGCGCGGGTGGCGTTTTTTAAAGCAGCTGCAAGTAAAATACCTGAGATAATTATTTCTTTTTTATCGGGTAAGCCTTTAACCAAAGAAAGGTTAAAAATCTGCAGATGAGCGTAAACAGCGTATAGGATATAACGGCCGAAAATCCAAAAAGCAGCGTAACTCTCAATGCCCCGCTCATGGTATAGATGGCCTTATGCCAGTTTGGTATCAGCGAATTCAGGTAATCGTTATAAATAAAAATACAAACGATCAGGTATAATAAATAGAAGGTGATTATGGCAGATGTTATTTTCAGCAATATCGCATGCGTTGTTTTCATTTTGTACCTGGTTAACAAGCAAAACCGCAAAATGTTACGTCGCTGCGCGGCTGACGGGCTGCGTACTGACTTCGTCAATTGCCGGCAGCTTCGCCCCATTCGCTGCGCACCTTATTTATCCGGTTTGTTACATCGGCAATTTCGGGCCGGTATTTAACCCTGTTTTCTTCTTTAAATTCCAGGTAGAGCAATTGATAAAAGCGGCACTCGAGATTGATAAGCGAAGCCCTGAATGCCGCCTCTTTTTTTAGCCTGCGGGGCAGCGTGAGCCTGGTAAACTCGCCGGCTATTTTCTTTAAGCCGGCCAGTTTGGGCAGCGCGTCGTGCTCGATCAATGCCAGTTTTTGAGGCTTGGTTACACTGTCGTTATTATGATAAAAATCTGCATTAATTTGCCCGCTCGCCGTTTCCGTTCTTTGTACCAGCTTTTCAAATTCAGTGGTCTGGTATTGCGGGGTAAACGCCAAACCGCAGGCAACAAATACCACAACCGCGACAGCGCCTGTTAATGCAATGCCCCATTTTTTTATAAAAACATTGCGGTGATTAAGGCGCATGTAGGCAACCATACCTAAAATATATCCCGACACAAGCCCGCCAAAATGCGCCGCATGATCGATACCGGCACCTACCGGTATAATATTGTAGCCAACAAATATAGCTGTACTGATCAATAGCGCTTTACGTGCGCTGCGTTCATAAAACTCTGTGCTTAACAGCGCAAGCAGAATTCCGAACAATCCGAATATGGCGCCCGATGCTCCCGCGCTTATTTCCGCGCCGCTCCATATAACCGATGCCATGCTTGCGGTAATGCCACAAAATAAATACATCAGCAAAAAGTTCCACTTTCCCAGCTTACACTCGATCAGTGATCCTATATACACAAGAACGATCATGTTGCCGATTAAATGCGCCGCAGAAAAATGAAGGAATATGTTGGTAAACAACCGCCAGACTTGCCCTTGTAACACCTGCGTGCGGTTATTGAAACCCATAAACAGGTAAATTTTCTCATAAAAGTTTTTGCCCGGGCTTATCTGCGATTTCCGTAATAGTATAACGGGCAATATATTTATTGATATACTGGTTACCAGGAATATTGCCGTGTTGAGGATTAAAAGCAGCGGCGTTATAAAATATTTTTTCACCGGAACAAACGGTGAAAAGAAACCGCGAAGCTGCTCCTTGCCGGCCATCGGCGGGTCGTTAAGATTCAAAAACTGCTTTTCGGGAACAGCGTTCATCAATTCGCCGGTCGTCGCCTCAAGATGTTGCTGAAGATGAAATTCGGCGTACACGATCTCATCAAGAAGCAGATCGATATTTTTCCTGTTCTTGCCATAATCGGTAAACAAAGCCTGGTAGCCTACACATTCGCTTTTTATGACAACCGAGTTATTCTTTATCCGGGCCGACACCTCTTCCGAGTAAGAAGACCATGAAATGTTGGTATAAGCTACGATACCGTCGTGATCGAAATAGCCGATGTGCCAGCCCCGGTTTACCATCGCCTGGTACAGCAATGTGAGGTAGTGGTCTGAATTATAATCCCCGAGGGGTATCGTTACCGTTCTATTTGGAGTTATCCCCCCGGCCATATTTATTTAATCGCTTTGAGCACAATATACGGTGAAAGCATTTTACTTTCAATAGGAATAATGCGCGTGGCGATTTTCCCGGCCAGCCAGATCGTTTTAACCAGAGCCTTTGCAAAACTGCTTTGCTCCGACTTATTTTCCAGCCATACGGAAAATTTACCGTGATAAAAAGTCTCCACTTCTTTAAGACCCAATCCCCTGCAATAATCCGCAAGCAGCGGCGGGTTCATGCTGTTTATATTGTGCTTATCGTAGTTATCACAATCAAACTTGCGCTGCACCCAACCGTTCACGCTTTTAAAATTTGGCAATGTAATAAACAGCACGCCGCCCGGCTTCAAAAACCTTAGGTGAGTTTCAATGATCGCTTTAGTGTCTATAAAATGCTCTATCAATCCGAAAGATAAAACCATATCATACATCATTTGCGGCTTGTAACTAAAAAGGTCGGCCTCGATAACATGGATATCGCCCGGCTTCAGGCCATTTTTCTTTAGCAGTTCGTTGATCAGCCATTCATCGATAAAATAATCGAAAAGCGTGGTATCAAGCTGTTGGTATTTTTTTAAATAAGTGGCGTAGTAACCCGGAAAACCACCCAGCTCGATGGCATTTTTTATATTCTTTTCGGCGATCAGCTTAGCGAGGATATCACCAAAGATGTAGTTCGGTTTTAAATAAAAGATCAGCCCCTTCCTTGATTCCCAAAATGATTTCCAGAACGAACGATCAGTTAAGTTTTGTTCCATTAATTATTTAGCATGTTTTCCGCCTGCATGTTTCGCGGGCTTTTTTCCACAATCCTGGCCGGGTTACCTATCGCGATGCTGTTTGGGGGTATATCTTTTACAATCACCGCGCCTGCGCCTATCACAACGTTGTCGCCAATCGTCACATCGCCTATGATGCAAACGTTTGCTCCAATGTCCACATGGTTACCAATGCGCGGGCATTTGCTAAAACTGCCATCCGCCATTTTTTTGTGGCCGATTGTAGTTGAATTTCTTAAAACACAGTTTTCGCCAATAACAGTTTTGTGGTTCACCACCAGGGCCTGCGCGTGAAAAAGAGACAACCCTTTGCCAACAACTAATTTTCGCGGCAGCTCTATACCCAAAACCCATTCCACGCAAAAGCGATAAAACATCAGGTACGGAAAAAATATGATCTTCGTTAACGTATAACGGTTTACAGCGCCCACCAGCCTGAACATAAACAAAACGAGTTGCCCTTTGAAGTTTTTTCGGTTGGCCCGCCAATCCTGGAATAAATAAGTAAATAAGTTCATTCTTATTATTCGTTTTGTTTATATAGCATAGAGGCGCCATGGCAGCATCTTCAAAAGTAAAGTTTTCATTTTAGAATTGTTATAATTGCCTGTATAAATAGCGCGGCTTAGTGAAAGTAACCCTGATAAACACGACTGATGCCGGCGGCGGTGCACCTGTAGCCTGTATGCGCCTGTTAAAGGCCCTGGAGCTGGCACAGCTTGACGTTACTTTGCTTGTGCAGGAAAAAACAACGGGCGAACCCCGGGTAAAAACAATAACGGACGGATTGTTGGGTAAGCTGAAATCCGGGTTTGATTTTTTATACGAGCGGATACCGTTTATTGTATTTAAAGCGAAAGAAAGATCGTTAAGATTCGCATTTTCGACCGCAAACGCAGGTACCGATATCAGTAAGCATCCCGACATTTTAAACGCCGATCTGTTGCACCTGCATTGGACAAATGGCGGCTTCCTATCCATTAACGATCTAAAAAAACTATTTCAAACCGGGAAGCCCGTGGTGTGGACATTGCACGATATGTGGGCCTTTACCGGCGGCTGCCATTATTCGGGTGGCACGGATCACTTTATGAATGAATGCGGAAACTGCTGGATGCTGCGCGATCCCGGCAACGATGATATTTCGCATAAGGGCTGGCTGCGCAAGGCGGAAATGTATAAAGCGGCCGGTAGTCTTGTTTTTGTAACTTGCAGCCATTGGCTGGCCGGCGAGGCGCGAAAAAGTTCATTATTGAAGAATTTCCGTATCGAAACGATAGCTAATCCCATCGACACCGACCTGTTTTCACCTAAGGACAAATCCCCATTGAGGGCCAAATGGTTTATAGATCCGGCATCAAAAGTAGTTTTGTTTGGCGCGGCCAATATCCTCGACCGGCGGAAAGGCATCGTCTACCTGGTGGAGGCCCTCAATTACCTGAAAAATAATTACCCGGACACGGCTGGCATCGAGATCGTAATATTTGGCAAAAACAAATCCTTTGACGTAACCCTGCTGCCTTTTAAAGTGCACGAAATGCACATGCTAAAATCACAGCAACAGATGGCCGAACTGTACAGTCTTGCCGATGTGTTTGTAACGCCCGCCATAGAGGATAACCTGCCCAACACGGTGATGGAATCGATGGCTTGCGGTACGCCGGTGGTCGCGTTTAATACCGGCGGCATTCCCGATATGGTAGATCATCTTCAAAACGGCTACCTGGCCGAATTCAAATCGCCGGCCGATTTTGCGGCAGGTATAAACTATGTGCTCAATTCGGATGAAAAGGATGAATTGTCGGTTGCCGCCCGCCGGAAAGTAGTGAATAATTTTACCAACGAGATCATCGCCGGAAAATATATCAGCCTTTATCATAGCATTTTAAACAAATGACAACCAGTAAACCGACGCTATCTGTGATAACTGTCGTTTATAATAACGCACGGGATATCGAGCGCACGTTATTGTCGGTTATCAATCAAACTTATGAGGCCATTGAGTATATTGTGATCGACGGGGGATCAACTGATGGCACTATCAGCGTAATAGAGCGACATAAGGATAAGATCTCAAAATTTATCAGCGAAAAAGACAATGGCATCTACGATGCCATGAATAAAGGGCTGGCGCTCGCGGCCGGCGATTACGTGCTTTTTATGAATTCGGCGGATGAGTTTTACGAACCGGATACCGTGAAAAAAGTATTTGAATCGTCGCCCGGCGCCGATATATACTACGGCGAAACCGAAATGATCGACGATAAAGGGATGATACTTGGTCGGCGGCGGCATCAAGCACCGGAACAATTGACCTGGAGAAGCTTTAAATATGGCATGAGCGTGAGCCACCAGGCTATTTACATTCGAAGATCGATCACCGGGCCGTTCGACCGCCGGTACCAGCTAAGCGCCGATATCGACTGGATAATCCGTGCCGTTAAAAAAGCAAAAAAAATTGTCAATGTAAACCGGTACGTAGCCCGTTACCAGGTAGGAGGGATGTCAAAATCAAAGCACGGCCAAAGCCTGGTGGAGCGTTTTGATATTATGAAACGGTACTATGGCCTTATCCCCACGCTTTTGAATCATGTGGTAATAGCTTTTAACCTGGGTTGGTACTGGCTGCTAAACAGGCGGACGAATGATTGATACGTTAAAAAATCGAGATTTGTTTGTCGCCTATTTCAATATAAAACTCATTTTTATAGGCCAGTCGCGTTATTAACGGCAAATAACGGGTAAAAAGAAGAATTAAATCCTCATTGCAGATATTTCCTAACGTTATACGGATCACCTTTTTCGGCGTTTCGTTGATAAAATGAGAATTTTTGAAATCGCCGTCTTTTGTAACTACCACCAAATTATTTTCATCAGCATATTTACAAATTGCGTCATCTGTGGTATGCCACTTTTGCAATACCTGATTGATATGGCTCGCAGTGCAATTGGGTTGTTTATTTAAGAATTTGGAAAGACTAATAGGCAAATGAACATCGATCAGAAAATCCATCAGTTCACTTCAGACAAGGATTTTCCCGATAAAGTTATTTTGGCGTACGCCAATGAGGCGATAAGGTCTTCTTTTTCTAATTCCGGATGATCACTTATTATATTTTCAAAGGGCATTCCCGAAGCGATTAGATCGATAATTACTTCAACCGGCCACCGCATGTGGCGTATACAAGCCTTGCCATGGCACACATTTGTATCGATCGTAATTCTTTCCAATAGATGATCCATGATATAAAGTTACAATAATTTAGTTGAAAATAAATATCCTCAAAGGGGCGATGTTAGACAATTTAAATGGGCGAAGCAAAAAAAATGGGAAATGCCATGAAACATTTCCCATCGTAAAATGATTAAATTTTAAGTTCAAATATTAAACATTTTACCTACTACTACTCTGTGAAGATGAACCTGATTTGGAAGATTTGTTACCCATTGATTTGTTGCCTGAAGAACTTCCTCTTTTTGATGAAGAGTTATTTCCTTTTTCACTTGAACTTTTTGTAGTTGCCATGACCTGTAAAATTTAGTTTAACATCTGTTCTGATTACTTATTGTTCAAAATCGTGCCTTTTTTCATCAAAATTTCATTAAAAAACTCATCCGCCGCAACTTACTGATTTACAATAATTTAACTTTAAGTTAAATTATTGTCTTATTTTGATGTATTTTTACTTTATAGAGAGTGTTTACAAATCCTTACACTCTGTTATACTAAATAACAGTCAGTGTATTTTATTCAGACACCGGACGGTAGCAAAGCATCACAATACCGCAGGCGAAAGGCGTAGACCGTACGAGCTGAAAATTCATCTTTCCGGCCGCCTTGTATATAGCCATTCCATCGCCGATAACGGCCGGATTAATAAAAAGATGGTATTCATCAATCAAATTATGCTTTATCAAGCTGGAAACGAAGCCGGCGCCACCATAGGCTATCATGTCTTTCCCAGGCAACTTTTTCAGGCGGTTAATTTCCTCGATAATATTATTGCCCGCAAGTTCGGCATTTTCCCATTCCGATTTTTTGAGCGTTTTGGAAAAGACCACCTTATGGTAATCGCACATTTTTTTTGCAAAATCATATTGCGGGTTACCCGGATCAGCGGTGACCGACTTCCAGTAGCTGATAAATCCGTCGGTCATTTTGCGGCCTAATAATATACCGTCGACCGAATCGGTCAGATCATTTACGTATTTTTTTAGCTCGTCGTCCCAATCCCAAGTCATCCAATCCATTTCGCCATTAGGCCCTGCAACAAATCCGTCTAAAGATAATTGCACCTGTAGTTTTAGTTTTCTCATTAGGATTAAGTTACGTTAGACTTATTTTAATACCGTAAGAATTTATGACCCTGATAAAGTTAGCGACTTTAAGTTATTTATTATCTACACAAGTGGTGGTAACGCACATGCCAGTCTTAGGAGGAATTGACTGCAACTATTGGAGGATCAATTTTAAATTGATACCGAAATTGGTGAATGCCGTGTTAAACGTTTGCGACGTGTAGGGGCGTGTGATATTGGAATCGTAAAATAAATTCAGGTTAAAACGCTGATTTATCACATAGTCGATCGACGGTCGCACGGTAATATTTTGCGCTCCTGATGATACCTGCGCCGCGGTGACATCGGCCTGGTAAATTAAAGTTTTGTTGTCCTGCAGCGAAAAATCAATTTTAAAATTAACGTCATTCCTGGTTGTTCCGGCAAACCACCCGAACGGGAACCGGAAATCTTTCGTATGATATCCCCAGCCAAAAACAATCGCGCTCAGATTTTGCTGTGCCAGCTGGCTATTCACTACGCTAAAACTTAATGCCCTGCTTTGCCTGTATTCAAAATTAGCGCTCATATTGTTTTTAAACCGGGCATTAAACCCTATAAGGGGAACAAACTGCTCAAAGATGGTGACTGATGAAAACTGGTACATCGGCAAAAAATCATTGTTCGCATCGCGCGAGCTGACGGCGCCGTTAGTTTCCTGGTACTGCAGCAGCGTACTATAACCGCCAACATTGTACGAGGAGCGGTAGCCGTGCGTAATGTCAAATGAATCGAAAAGATCGCTAAAAAATGGCACCCTGCTTAAGCCGTTATAAGTAACCTGCCAGTTGGGTATCGGGATATTCGGAAACTGGCTTAAGCCGAACGTTGCAGCGTTTTTACCGGTATACGCCGCCAGGAATGCCGGCACCAGCACATTTTGCGAGTTGGGCCCGTAACCATCGGCATACCCGTTGGTTGCCGGCCCGGCCGAGTTTGGATTAAGCTGCCCCAGCCGCTGTGAAATGGTTAACCGGTTAGCCATGAATTTTTGAAACGCCGCAGAGGTGTTATCCACGCCGCTTATTTTTGAAAAAGCCGTTGCGATCGTTAAATACGATACGCTGTAATCGCCCGTAGTAATTGGGTTATAGCTTTGAATATTGCTGCTGCCATCAATCGATTTAAAATTAGTTTGATAGGTGCGATTTTCCGTTTTAAAAGCCTGCAGGTCTATCCGTAAGCCTTTTATCGGTTCCAGGGTGCTTTTCAAATGCAGATCCTGATTGTGGGTAGTTACATATAGTTGGTTTTGCAATGTATCCGTGCTTATCCAGCCATTTGCTAAAGCCGCTTGCCGCAGGTCGGCCTGGCTTCCCAGCAGGAATGCTATGCCGGGTGCATGGTAGTTCAGATCCTCGCCTAAAAAGTTTGATTGCGGCAGATAGCCGGGTATAAATGTACCGTCGGACCGCGTGTAAGTGCCGCTTATATTTTTAACGCTTGTGAGGAGCCCCAAAAAGAAATTCCCCGCAGAGTTATTGCCACTGTTTGCCTTTTTCAGGAAAGAAAATTTGTTATATAAAGCATCCAGGTTAAGCGTTGGGTTAACCTGGATCTTGCGTGCATTTTGTATACTGTTACCCACGTTAAATTGCGGGTTTTCGATGGCAAAAAGGGGCTGCGCCTGCCAGTTGAAATTGGTGCTGTAGTGGGCTATAATGGTCGTCCAATCCATTCCCGGGATCTTATTAAGCGGAACCGTATAATTAAAGTTCAGCGTATGATTATAATTGGTGGTGCGGCCAAGCCGTAACAGGTTTTGCCATAAGGTATCAACCTTCAGGCCATTTACCCTGCCTGCCGGTTCGTCGATGGTTGAAAGGTTGGTGGCGTCGATATCCATAGTAAGCGACTTCGTCAGGTTCCAGCCTATCCCGTATACCCTGGTCACATTAAATGTTTTGTTAAACGTTGTAGGGATAGGTATAAAGTTGGTCGGATCGTTGATGCGCAATGTGTTCTCGGAATAGAAGCGGTCGAACTGGATGCTGAAATTAAGCCTGGAGGGCAGCAAACTATAATTTATGTCGCGCAGCAGCGCCAGTAAATTATTCTTGATGATCTTATTAAAAGGACTGTAGTATTTTGGCGTGTTGGTATAATTGTAAGCAAGCGCAACGTGATAGGTTTTTTCGAGGTTATTAAGCACCGTGTAATCGTGATGCTCGTATTCGGTATAAGCTACGGTTGCGTTCCAATTTTGGATGTCCCAAACATGGTTGTTAGCTTTCGGATCGGTTCTGTCGATGTGAACATTGGTAACGTTGATGCTTTTGCGCTGCGTATAGTCTTCGGCGGCGTTTTGTATCGAATCGCGCTTTTGTGCTGTCGGTGCAGCAGCCAGTGTTTGCTTTAATAATAGGTCAGGTGAGCCCGGGTCATACTGTGGTGTGCTTACCTGCTTCGACACATCGATATAAGCCGGGATATGCACGCCGCTCTTTGCCGGGAAGAACCGCCCCAACTCGATATTGCCGGCTATATCATACCCAACAATATCATTAAAGCTTCGGTCCCCGAGCCTTGAATCCAGCGAGCCAAAGCCCGCCGTTGATTTATTGGCCGATATGGTTACATCGGCAAAATCCGCCAGCTTCGCGTTCACCCTGCCGATGGCGGCCCACCCGCCCTGTTCGTCGAAATTGCTTAAGCGCAATTCATCAAACCATACCGTTGCCGATTTATCCAGCCCGTCATCCGTTGCAGACGTGGCGGGGGTCCTTAAAGGATTTCGTACCCCCAACATCACCGTTGTCACCTTGCTCAGATCAGGCTCGCCAACGATCGTGATCTTATTATGACCGTCTGCATACGTGAACGGCAAGGTTAGGGGCCATGGCTGGCCGTTAAATTTCGCATTGTTACGGGCCAGCTTTGCGTTGGTCAGCAGCGAAAGCTGCAGGTTCAGTTCATTTGCCGCGGGCCAGATGGAGTTCGGATCGGCGGTTCCGGGCTGAGTGATTTGCAGCGGTATCTCATATTCGTAATAATTGTTTATATAATCGGGGCCAAGCCTGATAAAAGCGCTGACATCATTATTCCGCAATGTGCTGCCTTCGGCGTGTATAAACATTTGCAGCTGCTTGTATCTGCGCAAGTCGTTATTAAACAACCGGAACGCCGACCGCGAATAACCATCCCTAAGGTTGGTTACCAGCAGTGATAACGATTGCTCATTTAGCTTGGTATTTGCCAGGATGCTGCTATAATTAGTTTGGCGTTGAATACCTGGTGGCACCACGTAAGGTATCGGCTGACGGTTGCCGTTTGCCTCGATGTTCACCGTTTCAACATCGACGGTCGAGTTATCCAGCGGCGGATTAATAAGCGCCGGATCGGCGATAACGTTGGCCGGGTTATTCTCGGTATTAAACGCCCGCCATTCGCCGCGTACCAATTGCAAGGTGGCGAACCTGAGTACGGAAGTATCGGCAAAATTGGTCATAAACATACGCATGTACCGGATGGATTTAAAATCCTGTATGCCCCCAACGGTTGATTGATAAGCGTTAATCGGTATCCTGAATTGGTACCAGGTAACGCTTTGTGTTGTGCCGTTAGCCAGCTTAACCTGCGACGTAACCTTATCGCTCACAAAGTTTTTTCCAACCACCAGGTCTTTTGGACGCATGGATACTTTGTATTGAAAATATTCGTCGTCCTGGTCCATGTTATTATCATGGTTGATGTCTTCGCCGTCGGGCAGGGCGGTAGCCGCCGATGTTTGCAAACCCAGCAGGGCCTGCGACTGCTGTGAAGTAGGCGAATTGCCTTCGGCGCCATTGTACCTGCTGTAACGCTGTAAAATACCTGCTCCGGCCCTGTCGAGCTCCGGGCCCTGGTAATATTGGTAATCGTCGGATGAGGGATCGGCAAAAAAGCTGTTAGCCGCCTGCGGCGTTAGTATCGCTTTAAGCTGATTGATCACCGATGCAAATTTTGCTTGTTCGTCGCCATTACCCAACCCGTCCAAACCTACGTCCTGCAGTCTGCGCGCCGCCGGGTCGGTATCAAACGAGTTTACCACTGGCTGCAGTTTCGGCGACCTGCCCCAGGCTGTCTCGATCACATTATTTAAATTACCATCGGCAGGCAGACCGTTCTCAAGGCTTTTCTGCCCGTCTTTCAAGATGTCTTCGGATATATTGCCCAAATTAAAATACAGGTCGCCCCCGGCTGAATTCGGTTTATAAATAAATGGATCGAGTACCCAAAACTCGATGTACTGCACATTCAGATCCTGGAAATCGCTGGAATTGATCGCCCTGAATATGCCGCCCCAGCGCGATTGCGGGTTTTGAAGTGTGCCATTGCTGTTTATGCCGGTTGTGGTGTAGTTGTAGGGGCCGCGAACCGTGGGATAAAACGCCATATCGAAGGTTGCGAGCGGCAGCGGCTGACCAGTTGGCGACTGCCTGTACGGAAAAACTTCCGTTTCTAATATTTGCCTCACATAATGGTTCGAAAGCTCGTTTCTGCTTACGGGAACCGTATTACTGATGTAAAATATTGGGTCGATGGTGTAAAAAGCCAGGCGCGCCCGGTTGAAGCCGTAGCTCAGGTCGTTAAAAGCCTGCGACTCGGGAAACAACTGCGGCGTACCTGAAATTTGCCAGCCAACCGGGCTATTCATCTGGATCACCGACTGGCTGTTCTCAAAGTCATCAAGATACGACGTGCCATTTTTTGAACCGCCGAAATTGAGCACGGAGGGGCTGCCGGGCAACAGTTTGGCAAATTCGCCGCTAAAGTTTATCGACGAAGGAACCTTGGTGTGAATGAAGGGGAGCTTATCCACCAGCCGGGTTAAGAACCTGGATTGTGAGTTATAATTCAGGTCGAAACCTGCTATGGTGTTTGAAATAGATTCCTGGCCAGCGATCTCATTTTGGGTGATAGGTTGTTCCGTTAAGTGCATCAGCGTAGCGCCGATGTTAAAGTTATCAGCAACGTGGTAATTGAAACGCGCACCATATAATGATTTCTGCTGCACACCAAACAAGGCGTTATTTTCCACCTTTACATTGATGGGCTGCCCGGACGAAAGCAGCGCCTGGTTAAGGATGCGAATAGTTCCGGAGCTATAGTCGATGGTATAATCGGTTCCTTCGGTAAGCTTTAGGGCGCCCGCATTAACCGTCACTGAACCCTGCGGTATATTCACCGCATTCAATTGGTATACCGAGCCACCCGTGGCGCTGTATGTTCCTTGTATGGTGTAGCGGTTCAATGTAGGAAAAAGCTGCTGCGCAATCGTTTTCGTCGAATCGTATAACGGCTGGTAAACATACCGTTTGGCAAGGTCGGATTCAGCCGGCGTGAACTGCTTAGCCAAATCCCTGCCGAATGGCTCCAGCACCGGGAAAATGATCAGGCCGTTTTGCGAGTCGACCGTTATACCTTCCAGGTAGTCAAAAAAGCCATCGGGCTGCTTATTCAGTTGTGCATCCAGGTTATCAACATCGGTTAATTGTATCCAAAGTTTTCCTTTGGTATTCTGTCCCTCTTCCATAGCCGGTTTTTGAATGCCGGTTTTATCGTCGAGCCGGGTGATGGCCATCCTGAAATTATTTGCGCTCACCTGGTAAGCATTTAACGAGTATATATTTTTCATCATTAAATTCCAGGTAGGCAAACTCGTTTTTAGCAGCTCGTTTTTTAGCAGCTTTACGTATAATACTTTCGGCGTAGCCGGGTCGACCGGTATATCGGTAGAGAATTCACCCACCTGGTACTGCACCCCGTTATAGGTATATTGATAGGCCACGGCAAGCACCTCGTCGTTGTTAAGCGCATTGTTTAGCGAGATATACCCGAGCTGGGCATTCAGCGTAAATTCTTTTGATGTTAGCTTGCGGGCGTAAATCAATTTCGCGTAGTTATCATGCCCGCCCGAGGCAGCAAAATAGGTGCCCACCGTATTCAGCGGATCATTCGTGAGCCTTGCATTGGCCGGCAGACCGCTGAGCAGTGAATTAGATTGCTGTGTAAAGCCGGGCCCCTGGAAACCAGCCGGCAGCGCCGAAAATCCTGCCCCGCCCCTTATCAGCGCCTTATCATACGGGTTATTTTCGCCAAGGTCCAATAAGGCAAGCACATCCCGCGAACCGGTAGTGCTGTTCACCCGGTTAGTAGTCCAAACTTCAATTTTTGTGATGTTGATGTTTGAGCTGATGATGGGAATATTAGCAAGGGCCCTGTTATAATTGTTTCGGAAAAACTGGGATAAAAAGTAGTGCTTATTAGCATCATAGTCAGACGTGGAAAGCTTGAACTGGCCTTGCTGCGAGCCATTTTTTATAGTGATGGTTTGCGATTGCGACCGCTGCTGCGACAGGATGGTGGTAACATCCAGCTTGCCGAATTTAAATCCTGCTTTCACGCCAAATAAGGCCTGGCTGCCTGTTATAAGCGTGGTATTGAGCGGCATGCTTACCGTACCGGCCTCAATTTTTTGGATGATCTCGTCAGGATGGCCGGTATAATCCAGCTTGATCTGGTTTTCAAACTGGAATTGGGCATCAGTATTATAGTTTGTGGCGATCTTCAGCTTATCTCCAATGCTGCCGGTTACGTTTAATTGTATCTTTTGGTCGAAATTAAAGTTAAACTGGCTGCGCTGCCGTGTGTTAAAAAGAGGATTTTGATTGGTGTTTAACTGGCCGGCCATAATGGCCTCGGCCGAGCCCTGCGGCCTGATATCGATGGTCGAGCCGCCGAATATCTGTTCAAAGGTTTGGCTTTGTATTTTTATAGGCGGAATAAACCCGGGTTGCTGCGATTGGTAAGCATAATTATCTGATAGCTGCCTAAAGTAATTCCGGGTATTTTCCCTCTCGCGCAGCTTTAAATATTCGTCGAAAGCGAGGTATTGCGGAGGCCGGTATAACAGGTTGCCAACGCGATCGTACAGGATGTACATGTTAGTAACGGGGTCATACTCTACCGTGCGTACAAGGTTGGGTGGATCGGTATCAAATATTCCCTGGCGTAATTTAAAGTTGTTAGATTCGGGAATATTAATGGGAACCTTAACCGTGGCCGAGTCCTTTTTTACAGCCGGAACCTGCTGGGCGAAAACCGTTCCCGATCCGCACAACGCAGTGATAAACAAAACACCAACAATGTCCCTCCAGGTAAAAGATCTGATCAAGCGCTAACAAAATAATTATACGTAATTATAAACTTTTTAGGGCGGATTTAATAAGCTGTTCAACCTTTAATTCTTCGCTGCTTTTATTTATTTCCTGATCAAGCACCTTTTCAGCAGCATTTCGGGCAAACCCCAGCATAACCAACGCCGAGAGCGCTTCTTCCTTTACGGTTTTATTTAATGGTACCGGGCTTAAGGTGTCCGATCCTTCTTTTCGCAGTTTATCCTGCAGCTCCAATATTACCCGTTGGGCCGATTTAGGTCCGATTCCTTTTATACGCTGAATTAACGGTACATTTCCGGATATTATTGCATTTTGGATCTCGGCAGGGGTTATTGACGACAGCATCATCCGGCCGGTGTTGGGGCCGATACCCGGAACAGATATCAAATGCAAAAAAAGCCTTCGTTCGCCCTCGTCGGCAAAGCCATATAAGGTATGGCCATCTTCTTTTACATGCAGCCACGTGAACAGCTTACAGCGCTCGGCATTGCCGAGCAGCGAATAGGTGTTTAACGAGATATTGATGTGATAGCCCACACCCCCGGTTTCTATCACTACAAAAGCGGCACTTTTAAAAGTTAATTTTCCGTCGATATATGCGTACATGATTTACTGTTTTGAGGTGAAAGGCGAAAGGTTAAGGGCAAAAGGTAAAAGATTGAGGAGGAAAGATCGAATGTTGCTTAAGCCCCGCACTATGCCTAAAAATTTTCGTGCCTTTAACCCTTTACCTTTCACCTTTCACCTCCATATCTTTCTCCTGGGCGTCTACTACCGCTATGGTTATCATATTTACAATTTCCCTTACCGAGCTACCAAGCTGCAATACATGTACCGCCTTTTTGAGCCCCAGTAATATGGGTCCTACCGCCTCGGCCCCGCCCATTTCCTGTAACAGTTTGTAGGCAATATTACCCGATTCGAGATTCGGAAATATTAATGTATTTGCCGGCTTGCCCACTAAAGTTGAAAAAGGAAAGTTATCGGCCAGGAGGTTTGTATTAAGGGCAAAGTTGGCCTGCATATCGCCATCAATGATCATTTCCGGATATTTTTCGTGCAGGATGCGAACGGTTTCACGTGTCTTTTCAGGAATAGGCCCTTCGTTCGAGCCAAAGTTTGAATACGATAATATAGCCACGCGCGGATCAATATTAAACTGACGTACGGAATGTTCTATCAGCACAGTAATATCCACCAGTTCCTGTACCGTAGGATTAATATTTACCGTGGTATCGCCAAAAAATACCGGGCCTTTCGGCGTGATCATCATATACATCCCCGCAACCCTGCTCACTCCGCGGGCAGTGCCTATAATTTGAAGAGCGGGCTTAATAGTTGTTACATAGTCTTTGGTCAAACCTGAAATTAATGCGTCAGCTTCGCCAAACTGCACCATGCAGGCGCCATAATAATTGCGGTCGCTCAATAACTTTCTTGATTCATATGCCGTAATCCCCCGGCGCTGGCGCTTATTGTACAGGTATTCGGCGTACTCTTTCGACCTGGCACATGTTTCCCGCGGGTCAATGATCTCTACGTCACCCAACTGGATGTCGTTTTCCTTCATTATCTGCCGTATATTATCGATGTTCCCCAGCAATATCGGTGTGGCAATACCTTCTTCCTTAACAATTTGCGCCGCCCTTAAAATTTTATAGGTATCCGCCTCGGCAAAGACGATGCGTTTTGGATTTTGCTTGGCCTTATTCGTCAGGTTGCGTAACAGCTTATCGTTGGTACCCACACGCAACCGAAGCTCTTCCATATAAGCGTCCCAATCGGTAATAACTTTACGTGCAACCCCCGAATCGATAGCTGCCCGTGCAACCGCCGATGAAACCTGGGTAATAAGGCGCGGATCCATCGGTTTCGGGATAATATATTCGCGGCCGAACTTTAAATTCTTTGTGTTGTATGCCAGGTTTACAGCTTCGGGAATGGGTTTCTTTGCAAGCTCAGCTATGGCCTTAACAGCCGCTATCTTCATTTCCTCGTTAATTGCAGTAGCCCTCACATCCAGCGCACCTCTAAAAATATAAGGGAAGCCTAATACGTTGTTTACCTGGTTGGGGAAATCAGATCGGCCCGTGGCCATTACAATATCCTTCCGTGCGTTTACCGCAAGGTCGTACGTGATCTCAGGCTCGGGATTCGCCATGGCAAACACGATCGGGTTTTTAGCCATCACTTTCAGCATCTCCGGCGTTACTACGTTGCCCGCCGAAAGGCCGATAAAAGCATCGGCATTTTTCATAGCTTCCAGCAGCGTCCCGGCATCCTTCCGGGTGGTGGCAAACTCCAGCCGGATATCGTCTAAATCCTTCCTGTCGGGTGTTATTAAACCATCGATATCAAACATTACCAGGTTTTCCCTTTTCACACCCAACGCCAGGTACATTTTTGAGCACGAAATGGCGGCCGCGCCGGCGCCGTTAACTACCACTTTTATTTTGTCGAGTTTTTTACCCTGTATTTCACACGCATTTATTAATGCTGCGCCCGAGATAATGGCCGTGCCATGCTGATCGTCGTGCATAACGGGTATCTTCATTGCGGCCTTTAGCCTGCGCTCTATCTCAAAACAAGTTGGCGCGGATATGTCTTCCAGATTGATCCCGCCAAAGGTAGGTTCGAGCGCTTTAACGATGTTTACAAACTCGTCGGGCGTTTTGGCATTAATTTCCAGGTCGAATACATCGATATCCGCATAAATTTTAAACAACAAACCTTTGCCTTCCATAACCGGCTTGCTTGCTTCAGGGCCGATATTACCCAAACCAAGCACGGCTGTACCATTGCTGATCACCGCAACAAGGTTACCTTTTGCGGTATACTTATAAATATCATCCGCATTGTCGGCAATTTGCAGGCAAGGCTCGGCAACACCCGGCGAATAGGCCATACTGAGGTCGCGCTGTGAATTGGTGGGCTTGGTGGGTACTACCTGGATCTTTCCGGGGCGGCCCTTAGCGTGATAATTCAGGGCGTCCTGGTTACGGGTGGTTTTGTTCATGTCAAAGTTTCAAGTACGCAAAATTACGATTCCTTTGCCGGGAAACGAGAAAAAAGGCTGACCACTTATTTTCAAACGTCGTCAGCCCTGCCGGCTGACCGGTTTTGATCGGTAATATGTGGTGTTGGTTGATCTGTTAAATAAAGTCGAATATTGAAGCCCGGGCTACCGAAACAATGTTAACCGCGGGTAATTTTAAGGGTAGTGCCCGGCTGCAGCCGGTCTTTTTTCAGGCCATTCACCTCTTTGATCTTACCAACGGAAGCGCCGTCGAATTTAGCCGCTATGCCGGTAAGGGTATCGCCGGTTTTAACCTTATAGGTTATATAATCCTGGTGATGCTTTGCTGATACTTTGGCCTTTGGCTCGGCAGAGCTTTCGCTCAATTTTAGTTTTTGGCCAACCACCGCCTTATTGCTATGCAAGTGGTTCCATATCTTCAGGTCGCTTACATCGATGCCATAGGTATCGGCAATATCCCGAAGCGTCTCCCCGCGCCTTACAGTATGGTATGCTGGCGTTTTCTCCGCTTTTTCTTCGTGATAAGCCGCATAAGTGGCCTGCGGTGCAGGCACAATGCCGCTTGCATTATTCAGCACTTCGTATAAACTGCTGTACCTGGCTTTGTCCACCTGCGGAATGATCAACCGCCGTGGCGACCTGGCTGTTCCGTTAACGATCTGCCTTCTATAAGCAGGATTTAGTAAGGCAAGATTTTGCACATCCAATCCAAGCGCCGCCGAAACAGTGCCGAGCGAAATATATTTATTAACAAGTACCGTGTCTGTTTTTAACGGAAGGCTGCAGGCCTGCGGCACTATGCCACACTTATTATAATAGTTCATTACATAATTCACCGCGATAAACGCCGGAACATAGTTTCTTGTCTCAACGGGTAAATACTGGCGTATCGACCAAAAATCAGTCGCATTGGCCCTTTCGATGGCATGCTCTACGTTGCTTTTACCGCTGTTATAGGATGCAATGGCAAGCAGCCAATCGCCAAATTCCTGGTAGGCATCCTTCAAATAGGCGGCCGCGGCGTAGCTGGCTTGCACAGGATCGCGGCGATCATCAACATAATCGTCCATAGCTAAGCCGTAAAGCTTACCGGTGGCCGACATAAACTGCCAGGGGCCGGATGCTCCTACCCGTGATACCGCATTGGGATCGAGCTTCGATTCCACAATGGATAAATACTTTATTTCGTCGGGTATGCCGGCGTCGCGAAAAGCCTTTTCGTAAATGGGAAAGTAATATTTGGATAAACCGATCACACGCGCCATCTCTTCGCGGTTGTGTGCATACGTTTCAATATAACCCTGCACATATTCGTTATAGTCTAACGGAACATCCTTTTGTATAGAGTCGAGCCGGTGCTTAAATATGCCACCCTGGTACGACAAAGCGGGTTGATTAGCCGCCGGAAGCAGCGTAGTGTCGGTATTAAAAGTCGGGGGGGTAGAAGAGTAAGCCTTAACGATCAACAGGAGGAAACAGATAATTAAAGTAAACGCTCTCTTCATCTTTCGGGTTTAATAAAAAAGCGCTTTGGCAACGCTAAGTTTTTACTAAAATATTAATTTTTTATAGTTCGAGGAAATACTTTGAAAAATTTAACAATTCCTGTTCCTCAAAATGCCTCGTCAATAGTTGTAAACCTAACGGTAAACCTTTGCTATTATTGCCTGCCGGCAGCGAAATAGCGGGAGCGCCGGTTAGGGAGGCTTGTACGGTAAAAATATCAGAAAGATACGTTACCACCGGATCTTTTTCGCCTTTGCCAATGGGAAACGCGGGTTCGGGGGCCGTGGGGATCAAAATAAAATCAAACTCCTTTAAAATCTCGTCCGTTTTTTCTTTTATCAGCCGCCTCACTTTTTGAGCCTTCGTATAATAAGCATCGTAATATCCCGCACTTAATACAAAGGTGCCCAGCATTATACGCCGCTTTACTTCCTTGCCAAAGCCTTCGGAACGCGAGCGTTTATACGTCGATTCCAGGTCGGTCGCTGCGGGACTGCGATAGCCGTAATGCACGCCGTCATATCGCGAAAGGTTAGACGAGGCTTCGGCCATTGCCAGGATATAATAGGCCGGTACCATGTAGTCGAGGCTTTCAAAAGCGATGGGTTTTACGATGTGGCCCGCTGCGCGTAACTTTTCTATATAGTTAATGAACGTGCCTTTAACTTCCTGGTCAACTCCCGGGCTCGATAACGCCTCCTGCAGGTAAGCTATTTTTTTTACTGAAGTTGATTTACGGGTATTAAAAGCGGGGATGTCCGCTTTAGCCAGTGTGCTGTCGTATTCGTCCGGGCCGGCCATCACCTCAAGCAACAGCGCCGCATCTTCCACCGACCGGGTGATGGTGCCAACCTGGTCGAATGATGATGCGTAAGCGATAATACCGTGCCGCGAGATGCGTCCATAGGTGGGTTTTAACCCGATCAGCCCGCAAAAGGATGCCGGCTGCCTCACTGAACCGCCGGTATCCGTTCCGATAGCCGCATGGCACATGCCCGCTTGCACGGCCACCGCCGAGCCGCCGGAGGAGCCGCCCGACACGCGGGTTTCATCGGCAAAATTTTTAACCGGGCCGAAGTACGAGTTTTCGTTGCTCGCACCCATACCGAACTCGTCGCAATTGCAGCGGCCGATGATCACGGCATCTTCGGCAAGCAGGCGCTCGACAATGGTCGAGGAATATACCGAAGTAAAATTATTGAGGATTTTGGAAGAAGCGCTAACCTTATGGCCCTTATAACAGATATTATCCTTAATGGCAATAACCATTCCGGCCAGCTTACCTGCGGCGCCTTGCCGGATCTTTTTATCTATGTCCTTTGCGCGGATGAGTGTTTCCTGGTGAAATACCTCGTTAAATGCGTTTAAGCGGGCATGTTTTGAAATGTTATCCAGGCACTCCTTAGCGAGTTTTTCAACCGTCGTATTCCCGTTTGCGATTGCACTCTTTATCTCCGCTAAAGAGGTATAAGATTTAACCATGGGGCTAAAATACTAATTAGTGATTAGAGGTTGCAGATTAGAGGTTAGTTTTTATTGGGAAACGGGGGAAAGATGAGTTTAGAGTTAGGGATAGTAATTGGTAAGTCAACTGCTTTTGACAGAAAAGGCAGAAGGCTTTTTTATATCTTTCAAAATGAATTGTGCTTATTGGCGGATAATAGATTAATGACCCGTAGGGTCTACCGCTTTGTAGAACAAATTAATAAGAAGGATTATTGCCCCGCATGCGGGGCTACCCTTAACCGCAATACCTGTTTGGTTGGGTGAGGGTAACCTCTACGAGGCAAAAAAATCGCACTTGCGATTTCTACAAAGGGGTAGACCCTATCGGTCAACCTATAGCTATTTATAATTTATTAAACATGTGTACAAACAGTAGTCGAAGGGAATTTAAGGCCGGATATAAATAAAAAAACTTATCCACTGAAATTAATTTCAAATTTCAACAGATAAGTTTGTTGTTAGTGATTGGAGATCAGAGGTTGGAGATTAGTTAAATTACTTCTTCCTAATCTATAATCTCCGGTCTCTAATCACTAAACCCTAGGCTTCTCTTCAGTACCGGGTGCTGGCGTAGTGGTGTTTGTATTTGTCGGGTTAGGCGTACTGCTTTCGCCGTTTTGCGCATCTTTAAACTCTTTCATACCTTTTCCCAAACCTCTCATCAGTTCAGGTATTTTTTTACCGCCAAAAAACAATAAAAGCGCTATGACGATTAAAAGAATGTGCTGTGGTTCCAAAAGTCCCATGATCTATAATTTTATGTTACGTTTATATTCCTTATTATGAATTTTTTACCTCTGTATTAACCGCACCGCCGCTTGTATGCGATGCAATATGCGGCGCGCTTTCCGCAGCCGTATGATTTTCGTTCGTGTCGATATCCGGGGCGTGCTTATCCTCTATAAATATATCGTCGCTCACCGGTATCGTATTTTCGGGTTGGCGGCTTTCAACCAGCGGGTCGATATTTTCGGCCGGCCCATTTTGTGAAGCCGTGATCTGTTCGATCCTTTTTTCTTCTTCCCTTTTTTCTTCGAAGCTGTTTATCTGGTTATTTATTTCCCTTTTCACGCCTTCCGAAGCATCTTTAAAATCGCGAATCCCCTTTCCAAGTCCCCGCGCAATTTCCGGAAGCTTTTCTCCGCCAAACAGCAGTAAGGCAACAAATACGATAATGATCATATCTGAAGAAAAAAGATTGCTCAAAAACAAAAGATGTGAAATATGCATAGCATTTTATAATTGAGGATACAAATATACGTATATGCGTAATCAATATGGTATTTAGTTTAAAACTAATTGGGCGCAAGCCATATTTTGGGGTTAACGGGGATCTTACCTTTGTATAAGGAAAATGTAACGATCGCTTCGCCGGTTGCCGAATCGGTAGCTACCGCGCCCAGCACTTGCTTGGTACCCACTTTTTCGCCGCTTTTTACACCTACCGACCGCAGGTTAGAATAAGCGGTAAAGTACTCGCCATGCTGTATCACCACTAAAAATGTACCGCTGATGTTCGAGATATTGGTTACAGTGCCCTGGAATACCGCCCTTACAGACGCCCCGGGGTTGGTTTTAATATCCCAGCCGTAGCTTTCACTTTTAATATTTTCGCTATCGTAATAAATGCCGAAACCTTGCTTAACCGCGCCGTTTGTAACCGGCCACGGAAGCTGTCCGCGATTATCCAAAAAGTCGCTTGATAATTTGGCCGCCTCGGGTGTGGCGTTCAATACCTCGCTGTCAGTCGAGTTTTTGGTGATCGTCCTTCTTGGCGCGGCGGCTTCCTTATTTCCGGTGTTATTGGCTGAATTGAGCCTGGCCGCAGCGGCCGCCCGTTCGGCTCTTCGCCTTGCTTCTTCAATATCCCTCGCAATTGCAGCCTTAAGTTCCCTATCGATTTTAAGTCTCTTCCGTTGTACTTCTTCCTGTTGGCGTTTTAGCTGCTTTTCATGCTGCGAAAGATGCGCCACTACCTCCACCTGGCTGTTCTTTTCCTTCCCAAGCGTGGCTTTTTCCTTTTCCTGGTCTTTCAGCAAATTGCTTTTTTCTTTTTTACTTACGTCGAGCTCGTTTATTTTCACGTGCAGCTCGGTTTGTGTTTCCTGTATGTAGCGGGCCTGCCGCTCGCGGTAGGTGCCAATTTGCTGCAAATATTTTAAACGTTTATAGGCCTGGTTAAAATCCTGGGCGGCAAAAATGAACATTAACTTATTGTACGAACTTTGGTTGCGGTACGTAAACAGCGCCATAGCTGCGTATTCCTTTTTAAGCTGATCGAGCTGGTTTTGGAGATTGTGTACCGTATTATTGCTCTCCGAAATCTGGTTATCGAGGTTGCGCACCTGCGAATTAATATTGTTGATCTTTTCTTCTCTCAGGCTAATTTGTTGTTTTAACAACCTTAATTGTTTTAAAGTGGTCTTTTTACTGGTTGCTGTTTGCTGGTATTCGCGGTTCAGATCTTCGAGCTGCTGGGTCAGCACGTCACGTTGTTTTTTTAACTCGGCGCTGCTTTGCGCATGCGCGCGGAATGCAAATAAAACAAGCAACAAAAAAACGGAGATCTTTAAAAACTTCATTCTATAACATTCAAATTAATCGGCCGGCGTATACCTGGCCGGAATGCTGAAAGGAAAATCCAGCGGTTTGTTAAATTCAATTTTAACGTAATGCAAATTAACCTGAATTTTTTGATCTTTTACCACCGAAGTGATATCAATTTGCGACGGCACAATATAATTATCGGCCCTGGTAAAGGCGCCATTAACCACCTGCAGCGATTGCCCGGCGGCAGCGTTGCTAAGGTTGGTTTGACTGACCTTAAGATCGGGACCAACCACCAGTTTGTACATTACCTCCTGCAAATCGCCGGTTAAAATTGTGTTTCCGTTCTCCGGCTTCAGGTCGGCCTGTTCGTTCAGCAATTCCGGTATCGCGTTGCCCGTCAGCAACGATTCAAGCATTTGATAGTTAACCTGCCTGCCCGTGTATTTATAAAGGTAGCTGAACGGCTTGCGTAAGTAAACGCTTTGCAGTTTATTCATAATCAAAACGCTGTCGGGCGTAATAAGCGCGCGTGCTACTTCTATCCCGGCAATGGCGGTAACCGAAACCCATATTTTCTGGCCTCTTCTTATCCGTATGTTAAGTGTTACGTCATTATTGCTGCCGTTCAAAGCTAATTTGGTGCGCGCTTTTCCCGAAAAATCGGTAAACGTGATCTGCGCCGACCTGATGGCGTTTAAGTGTTCCCTTTTCTCATTTACCGGGGCAGGTGTGTTAACCGGCGCGGTCCGGGTAACTACCAGCTGCTTTTTTGCCTTGCAGCCGGCTATAACCAGCAAACAGGAAAAGGCCAACAGTTTACTATATGTGCTGACATAAACAGCATAGCCGGGTTTTATATTATTCGATGTATTTTCTTTCATTTATTTTTCTCTCCAAAACCGGCGATCTGTCGCCTGCTGCCTTTGCTTTTTTCCAGTTTTCCACAGCCGCATCTATGTTGCCGAGGTAAAACATGATATCTCCATAATGCTCGGATTTTGTGGCACTCTTATCTTTGTCGTCGGCAAGCGCCTTTTCCATCCATAATTTTGCGCCGTTATAATCTTTTTGTTTAAACAGTATCCATGCGTAAGTATCCTCAAACGATGCGGTACCGGGCAATAGCTCATTCGAATGTTTGGACATTTTTGCGGCTTTTTCCAGCTGCTCGCCCCTTACCGATAAATAGTAGGCGTAATTGTTTAAAGTATAAGCGTTATTTGGATTGTAGCTCAATGATCTGTCATAAGCGTCGTCGGAGTTTTTGTTGTCATTCACATCGTGGTAACAGTCGCCCAGCGCCGAGAAACTTTGCGAAAGCAGGTCTTTATCCTGTATGTCCAGCGACGCTGCATTTTTCAGATATTCTATGGCCTTTTTATAATCTTTCTTTTGAACCCAGGCCACACCCACCAAATAATTCATCCATCCCTGGTTAGGAAACAGCGACAAAGCATTTTCGCCATCAGCAACAGCGGCGTCCGGGTCGTTACTGCCCAGCTCGATGCGAACCAACTGTTCCTGAACGGCATACACCTTGTCATCTAACATCACCGACTTTTTATACATGGCTTTTGCATCGGCCATCTTTTCATTTTGCAGCAGCATATCGCCGTAAATCGCGTACGCCCGTGCATCTGCCGGGTGGGCAACCGTCAATATCCTGCTCAGTTCAAGCGCGCTGGCTTTTGCGTTAGGATCGGGGAGCCGTGGCAAATAGCCCATGATGATCTTGATCTTCTGTTCGATATCCAGGTCGGGAATGGCAAATGCAACGGTCAATTCATTATAGCTGGCGTCGACATTTTTTTTATCGCGGTAAATATCGGCAAGGGCGAGATGGACCAATCCATTGTTCGGGTTTAACTTTTCGGCGGTTTGCAGCACCTTCAGCGCCTTATCGCCAAAGTTGTTCGCTGTGTAAAGCTGGGCCAGGAACAGGTAATACTTTATTTGGCTGGGGTTGCCCTCGATCATTTTCTCCAGCTGCGCGGCCGCCAGGTCGACCTTGCCTTGTTTAAGGTATATTTTTTGTTTGTTGGCCAGTAAATCGTCGGTAGGGCCTGTTATTTGTTCCAGCTGATCGTATACTTTGAGCGCTTCATCGTACTTGCCCAACAGGAAATAAGCATTGGCCTTGTCATAATAATAGTCCGGTTTATCGGGATTTATCCTTGTCAATTCATTAAACACGTTCTCGAGCTTGGCTATATCGTTACTTTTTTCGTAACAGTCGGCCAATGCCGCCCAATACCATTCATTGTCGGAATTAACCGTTACCGCCTTCTCAAGCAGCGGCTGTGCCTCGTCGTATTTATTTTGTATTTTTTTGATATTGGCAAGCTCGTACAGCGCAGCGTCGTTTGCGGGATCGATATGGATAACGCGGTCAAATAGCTCACTGGCCAGTGTAAAGTTTTCGGTCGTCTTTTCGCGCAGCGCTTTAAAGAAAAGATCCTTAACCATAACACTGTCCATTTCAGTTAGCGGCTTTCCGGCGACAATGATTACCTGGTTTCCTTTTTTGCTTTGCGAGAAGGCAGGAAAAGAGCCAAGAGCCAAGAAACAAGAGCCAAGAGCCAGGAATCGGGAGCCAAGAGGCAAGAGCCAGGAGCCAGGAACCCTATTACGGCGTCCTGGCAAACTCCTCTTTCCAAAATATCCGGGTTTATTCTCTTTCATTATGCTTCCCCATTCTATCGCTCTTGGCTCTTGCATCTTGACTCTATCATTTAACATTCTACCCAACCCCTGTATGTCCATAACCACCGGCGCCGCGCGTGGTTTCATTTAATTCCTCAACCTCTATCCAGCTGGCCTTTTCGTGTTTTGCAATGATCATTTGAGCAATCCTGTCGCCGGCTTTAATTTCAAACAACTGGTCGGAAAAATTGATAAGCAGCACTTTGATCTCGCCCCGGTAGTCTGCATCGATGGTGCCGGGCGAATTAACGATGCCTATGCCATGTTTGAATGCAAGTCCGCTGCGCGGTCGTATTTGTGCCTCAAAACCTTCAGGCAGTTCGATATATAAGCCCGTGGGAATCAGCCTGCGCTCCATAGGCTTAAGCGAAACGGGCTCTTCCAAATCGGCACGCAGATCCATACCCGCTGCATGCATCGTTTCGTAAGCAGGCAAGGTATTCTTCGACCGGTTAATGATCCTGATGTTCATGGTTTGCTAAACATAACTTTTAAATTTCTCCACTCAAAAAACAACGCCGCCAATGCAAATAACAGTAGCAGCGCATCGCCTGCAAAAATATTACGCTTAAACACGTAGAACGATAGATAAACGATAATTATTGAGGATATAATATAGGCGAGGTTCTTTTTAATATTGTACGGAATAGGATAATTTTTTTGTCCCCATATGTAGGATAATACCATCATGCTGGCATAGGCGGCCAACGAGGCCCACGCCGAAGCCATATAACTGTATTTTGGAATGAAAACAACGTTCAGTATAATGGTTAGTAAAGCGCCTACGCCCGAGATATACAATCCATACTTTGTTTGGTCGGATAATTTATACCATACCGAAAGGTTCATATATACGCCGAGGCTCACATAGCCGAAAACCAGCGGCGGCACAGCTTTCAGGCCAGTCCAATATAAAGTTGTTTGTTTAATGTCGTGACCTCTTATAAAATACTTCAGTATGTCGATATTAGCGATCAGGGCGACAAAGATCAGGCATACGGTTATCACGAAATAATCCATAATGCGCGCGTAGGTATACCCCGCGTTTTTGTTTTTTGCGTGGTTGAAGAAGAAAGGTTCGGCGCCTAAACGAAATGCCTGTACGAATATGCTCAGGAATAAGGATATTTTTGCGCAGGCAGCGTAGATGCCCACCTCGCGTACGCTGATGTTTTGGGGCAGCATCTGGCCCAAAAGAATTTTATCCAGGTTTTCGTTAATGATAAACGAAATGTTGGCTATCAAAACCGGCCAGCTGTAGGCAAACATTTCACCAAGCATCGTCCAGTCCAGCTTTAAGCGGATCCTGAAAAATTCAGGAAGTAACATCAACAGTGTTAACGCGCTCGAAACGACATTCGATAAAAACACATAACCTACCCAGCCCTTCACGTACCAGCCGCTGATCCACCCTGCGCCGGCAAGCTGGTGACGGATCCAAAACGGCAATCCCCATATAAAAATAAGGTTGAGTGTAATGAAAATAATAACATTGATAAATTTTATAATACCATACCTGCCTGGCCGGCCTTCGGCGCGAAGCTTTGCAAACGGGATGACGCACCAGGCATCCATCACCAGCACCGCGATAAAATACAATGCGAAGCGCTCGAAGTCAGTGCGGGGCGTCGCCTTACCCACTTCGATGAAACCGGAAATGTGACTTAAAAAAGGAAGCGTTAAAACAAGGAAAAGTAACGTGATAAAAAAAACGGTTGCAAACGCGTTATTATAAACCTTAGCCTTATTTTCAGGGTATTTGTTGAGGTACCTGAAAAATGTAGTCTCCATTCCAAACGCCATCACAGCATTCAAAATAGAAGCCCAGCTAAACATAGTTGATAAAATACCGTATGTGCCGGTGGCGTAGGCGCGGGTATAAACGGGCGTAAGAAAAAAGTTTAACACACGCCCGGCCATTGTACTTATTCCATATACGGCGGTTTGCCCGGCGAATTTTTTAGCGGTTGACAATGGTTATTGCAGCGGTTTAAGTGAGCGTTTTTCGATTTGGTTATTTTACGATCTCAAAATTACGATAGTTTTTCAATTCGCCTTCATGGCTTTGCACAGAAGTGACATTTGCGTATTGCGGGCCTTCGTTGCACCAGTCGAGAAACATTTCAAGGGCCAGACTATCTGCTTCAGCGGCAATAGATACATCGCCGTCCGGTTCATTTTTTACCCATCCTTTTACGCCAAGCTGATCGGCAACGGCCTTGGTTGCTGCCCGGTAGAATACGCCTTGTACTTTGCCTTTTACGATAATATCGAGATGGATCATGTGTGTTGGAAGGTTGAAATGTTGTAATGTTGCAAAGTTACTACGCAGTGTTTAAATGTTGGAAGGTTGAAATGTTGTAAAGTTGCCATTTTAATACCGGAAGATTCGAGTTCAACCCGTCAACATTTCAACCTTCCAACATTACAACTTTCCAACGTGTCAGCAATTAAACCAACCTTTTAACCTTAGTTTCGGGTGTTATTTTAAGGCCGTCGAGGTTGGTTATAAGATTCAGGCCAGGCGTTTTGCCGGCCTCGATCGTTCCTTTTTCGTCATCGATGCCAAGGTATTTTGCACCGTTGATGGTGCCCCATTCCATGAGCGTGGCGGTAGTTATCGACGGATATTTTTGCTGAAGGGTACGCATTTCGGTTAGAATGCATAAATGATCGTTCGAGGCCAGGCTGTCGGTACCGAGGGTGATATTAAAGCCCTGTTCAAAAAATAATTCGATCTTTGGCAGCCTGCCTTCGATATATAGATTGGCGTTTGGGCAAAAGCACCAGTTTATTTTATGGTCGAACCGTTTTAAAAAATAAATATCTTTTAAATTAGTATACGTATTGTGCACCAGCAAAACGTCCTGCTTATTGCTTAATAAAGGAATAACCGACTGCAATGAGTTTCGGGCCTGCGGCTTAAAAAAGTCGATATTAATGCCGAAATGAGCATACAAATCGTTAAAATCGCCTAACTTATACCGGTAAAATTTATTTTCCTCCTCGCTTTCCTGGTTGTGCAAACTGATAAGATTTTCGGTATTCTGGCTGTAGTTGCGGATAAGCTTAAACAACTCTTTTGATACCGAATACGCCGCATGGGGAGTTACTGAACACGACTGCGGCTTAAATTCATTCAGCAAAGCCAGGGCCTTGTCAAAAACCTGCTTTGCCTGGGCGGGTATAAAACCAAATGTCTCCACAAAAGTATGATAGTACAATTTACTTGCGGCTTTGATGGCCACCGTTGCACCGGTGTTTGCGATATCGCCTACGGCAACAATGCCGTTTTCCATCATGGTATAATCAGCTTTTACAGCGGCCTCGAGTATTGTTTTTTCGGTTTCGGTTTTTCTTTGATCCTGAACCTGCTTAATAAAATTGATGAGACCGGTTTTCTTATTGATCTTGCCCTTGAGGTGCGAGAGTTCGAGATGGCAATGCGTATTAATAAACCCCGGACAAATGGCCCCGCTTACTTTTTTAACGGGAACACCCGGGGACGCGGCAGCAGCAGAATTCTGGTCGGTTACTGATACTATTTTACCCGTATCATCCACGGTAACAATGCCATTTTTTATTGGTTCGGCACAAACGGGAAATATGTAATCGGCTTTAAAACTTTTCATTTAGTATAACAATACGTAAACAAATGGACGTGCAAAATATATTCAATAATACCATTAACTGCCCTAACTTTTAAGTTATTATTCAAAAAACTAATGGGAACCGTTAAAAAATAGTTTTTTTTAATTTTTGTACCTTTGCAGGGTGAGCCCTGTGAAAGACAAAATTGACATCCGCAGCCTTAGCCTGGCAGATTTACAACAACAGTTTATGAAGTACATGCCGGAAGAAAAAAGCTTCCGGGCTAAACAGGTTTACGAGTGGCTTTGGAAGAAATCCTGCTTTTCATTCGGGGATATGAGCAATCTTTCTAAAGAATTTCGCGCCAGGCTTAATGAACATTTCATAATCAACCATGCCGAAATTCACAACTCCCAGTTCAGCGGGGATAAAACTATAAAAAATTCTTTTATCCTGCACGATAAAAATTTAATTGAAGGCGTTTTGATCCCCACTGAGGACAGGATGACGGCCTGCGTGTCGTCGCAGGTAGGTTGCAGCTTAACATGCAAATTTTGTGCGACGGGGTATATGGAGCGCAAAAGAAACCTGAACGCTGACGAAATATACGACCAGGTGGTACTGATCGACCGGCAGGCCAGGGAGAACTATGGGCTGCCCTTGTCGAATATTGTGTATATGGGAATGGGCGAACCGCTGCTGAATTATAAAAATGTGCTGGAGTCGGTTGAAAGAATAACAGCGGAAGATGGACTGAACATGGCGGCCAAAAGAATCACGGTATCTACCGCTGGCATTGCCAAAATGATCAAAAAGCTGGGCGACGATGGGGTGAAGTTTAACCTGGCGCTTTCGCTTCATGCCGCCAATGATGAAAAGCGGAACACCATTATGCCTATTAATGAACAAAACTCGTTAAAGGCGCTTGCCGAAGCGTTAAAGTATTATTACGCCAAAACAAAAAACCCGGTAACCTACGAATACATCGTGTTTGACGGATTTAACGACAGTTTACAAGATGCCGAAGAATTGGCGCGGTTTTGCCGGCACCTGCCTTGTAAAGTAAATATCATCGAGTACAATCCCATATCATTCGCCGATTTTATAAACGCAGGCGAAGATAAGATAGAGGCGTTTGCCAGCCATTTGCGCCAGCACGGCATTAATACCAACATACGCCGCAGCCGGGGCAAGGACATCGACGCAGCCTGCGGCCAACTGGCCATCAAGGAAAGCGACAAAGTTTCGTGATCTCGTTTCCACCTATTATTCTTCCAAAACTTCCTGTTGAGGGTAATTTTTTTTACTTTCCGAAGGAATATAATTTGATTATCGTCTGAACAGATGTGATCACCCTTTAGATTGAACGATCAGGACTTAATTAATGCTTTATGTAAAGGCGATGAAAAGGCCTTTAAACTATTGGTTGATACTTATAAAAAAAGTGTCTTTAACACGGTATTGGCTTTTGTGCAGCGCGTAGAAAGTGCCGAAGATGTAACACAAGATGTGTTTGTTAAGGTGTTTGAAACCATTGCCAGTTTTAAAGGCCAATCAAAATTAAGCACATGGATATACCGGATCAGCATTAACCAGGCGCTTGATTTTATAAGGCGGGCCAGCAGGAAAAAACGGCTGGCAAGGATCACTTCGCTATTTGGCGCCGACAATGAGCTGTTGCACGAGCAAACAGATTTTTATCATCCGGGAGTGATCATGGAGCAAAAGGAAAACGCAGCTATCCTATTTAAGGCGATAAACCGGCTGCCGGATAAGCAAAAAGCGGCTTTCCTGCTTCAAAGGACCGAAGATTGCAGCCAGCAAAAAATAGCGGAAATAATGCAGGTGAATGAAGGCGCCGTTGAATCGCTGCTATCACGGGCGAAGGCCAACCTGAAAAAGACGTTGATTAACTATTATAAGCATGAGAAAGAATAACGAGGCTGAAAAATTTGCCGAAGAGATATTGCGCAGTATAGATACTATACAGCCGGTTGAGGTTGATGATTTTCTTTTTACCCGGGTTCAAAACCGTATAAACACTAAACTGCATAGGCGGCAGGGCCAAATGCGGGTTTTTTACCGGCTATCTATGGCGCTGCTGTTATTTATCGTGCTAAACGGCGCCACGTATTATTTTTTAACGAAAACGGCCACGCGCGCTGGCAATGATCATGCGGCCAGCGGCCTCTCGGCTTTTGCCGAGGAATATAAGATGACGCAAAACAGTTACAATTATTAAATATCACAACCATGAAATCATCGTATATATGGACCATTGCCGTGATAGCGCTTTTATGTATTAACAGCGTTATGCTGGTTATACTGTGGAAACAGCGGGTACCGCTGCATACCCCCAGGGAAGCCGGCGCGCCGGTGAGCGATTTCCTGACAAAAGAACTGTCGCTTACCCCCAGGCAGGTTGTTGAGTTTGACAGCTTAAGAAACATTCATCGCGCCGCTGTAGACAGTTTAAATGAAAATATTCATGCCCTGAGAGACCGCCTTTTCGGCAGCGTTTCCCAGGCCCGTGCCGACGATGCTGCCACAAATGATATTGTACAGCAGATCGGAAGCAATGTGGCGTTGATCGATAAGGCGACTTTTTATCATTTCAAAAAATTGAGGGAGCTACTCGACAGCAGTCAAAAGCAAAAATTTGATCATACAATAAAGCAGGTTTTGCACATGATGGCCCGGCAGGGGCCACCCAACGGCCCGGGCGGAGGTCCCCCGCCACCCGGCAGGAGACCGGAAGGACCGCCGGACGGGCCGCCGCCGCCTGAAAATTAACGCAGAACCGCCCCGGCTTTAATAAAAGTTTAACGGCTCCGAAGGAATTGCCCGCACAGCGCGTCAAACTAATAAAACCCTACATTATGGAACTTATTAAGCAAACAGCTTTACTGGGGCTCGGTATCGTGCTGATATCGTCAGCTCCCGGCTGCAAAAAAGAGAGCAGCACTACAGGTACAAAATCGACCATAAGCGCGGACGTACCCGCCGTTTACAAGAAGATATACGGGGCCACGGACATGTATATAGACGGCGCCTACCTCGTGATCAAAGCCAACAGCCTGCCCGACCATAAATCACCCTATTATAAGGGTACCCAATGGGCATCCAAATACGAGGCTTATAACGGCACCAATGCTAACTGGGCGCAAAACCCGAGCGTTATTGCGGAAAGCGATGCCACCTACCGTATTCCGCTAAATCCGGCACAGTCGACCGACCACCAGGCTACGCCGCTTGGCGCGATGGGCGTGGCGGTAAACGGCGTTCCCATATTTAACCAGTATGCCGCCGGTCGTGCAGTACTAACCTATGAGATCAATTCGTTTGATCAATATGGCGGCCATCCGCAGCAGCAGGGCGTTTATCATTATCATGTCGAGCCGACCTACATTACCACCAATAAAGGAAAAGACGCATTGGTGGGTTTCCTGCTCGACGGTTTCCCGGTATATGGCCCCGTTGAAAACGGAAAAACCATCAGCAACAGCGACCTCGACGTGTATCACGGCCATACGTCCGCTACGGCCGATTATCCAAATGGCATTTATCATTATCATATAACCCCGGCCGATCCTTACATCAACGGAAATGGATTTTATGGAACGCCTGGCACAGTTTCGCAATAAGATAGTTTTAGTGGTGTTTGCCGCAATATTCGTATTGCTGTACGTGGAAACACGTGTGGCAGGCAACGGCAGGCTAAAAGTTGACATGAAGGACGCTGCGTTAAAACAATGGAGGGGTATTTTATACTATCGCGATACAGCCTTTACCGGCCAAACCTTTGCTTTATATCCAACCGGCGATACGGCTAAACTGGCGCGGTATATTGATGGTAAGCAAGACGGATTGATGTTAAGTAAATATCCGAACGGGCAACTCGCTGAAAAGCGCTATTTCATAAATGGTAAAAAGCAAGGTGTACATAAGGGGTGGTGGGAAAACGGCAGGCTAAAATTTGAATATCATTTTGTTAACGATGAATACCAGGGGGCGGTAACCGAATGGTCCGCGAACGGCGGGTTATTCCGGCAGTTTCATTATGAAAACGGGCATGAGAGCGGAAGTCAGAAAATGTGGTGGGACGACGGAACGATACGTGCCAATTACGTGGTCATTGACGGCCAAAAATTCGGTTTATTCGGTCAAAAACTTTGCACCAATACTCTTTCAAATATACGTGTTAAATGAAAAAGTTAACGTTAATAACGTTATCCGGCGTTTTGCTGTTTAGCTGTAAATCCGATTTGAAAACGGGGCTTCCCTATTTTAATGATGCGGACTTTACCGCGGCCTGGTTCGCAAAAAATGATCCCGCCCGGCAAAAATTACATACTATCCCGCTTTTTGCGCTAACCGATCAGAATGGCGTAATTATTACCAATAAAACAACGGCAGGTAAAATTTATGTAGCCAACTTTTTCTTTACCCGCTGCGGCAACATTTGCCCTAAAATGACGGTGAACATGCACCGGGTGGCCGATGTGTTTAAAAATGACGGCACCGTTATGTTTATTTCACACAGCGTTACGCCAGGTTATGATAACATAAATATCTTAAAAAAATACGCTGCGGATAAAAACATCAATAACCTAAACTGGCACTTGCTTACCGGCAGCCAGGAAGAGATCTACAAACTGGCACGAGAAGGATATTTTGCCGATGCCGCTTCCAAATCGGCCATAACAACCCAATTTCTGCACTCCGAAAATTTCATTTTAGTGGATAAAAGCGGTCACATTCGCGGTGTATATAACGGCACCATCGATGTGGAGGTAAATAACCTGGTAAAGCATATTGAAATGTTAAAGCAGGAAAACTAAATGTTTTTAAATGCCACCGGCATCTGCTAACTTCATGGCATGAACATCAAGAGCAGTTACCTGGCCGATTTTGTTTCGTTATTGTTCCCCGAGCTTTGCGCGGCATGTGGCGAGAGCCTGGTCGCCAACGAGCATCTGCTGTGTACCGATTGTTTATACAACCTGCCGTTCACCAACTTTCATTTACAGCCCGATAATATCGTGGCACGGCAGTTTTGGGGCAAAATACCAGTGGAGGGCGCTTTTGCACTTTATTACTTTAACAAAGGCGGAAAGATCCAAAACCTGATGCACCAGTTTAAATATAAAGGCATGCCGCAAATAGGCAACTTGCTGGGCAGCATAGCCGGCGGGCAGCTGATCAATAATGAGGTATTTAAATCGGCTGACCTGATCATACCTGTTCCGTTGCATAAAAAAAGGCTGCGCCAGCGCGGCTATAATCAAAGCGCCTGCTTCGCCGAAGGGCTGGCCCAAAAATTAAATATACCGGTTGAAGGTTATAATTTGGTACGCATCAATGCCACTGAAACGCAAACCCATAAATCGCGGTTTGCACGGTTCGAGAATATGAAGGAAGTATTTGCCCTGACTGAGCCTGAACGACTGATTAACAAACATGTCTTGCTGGTAGATGATGTAATAACAACCGGGTCGACGCTGGAGGCCTGCGGGCAGCAGTTATTAACAATAGAAGGGCTAAAATTGAGTATTGCGACTATTGCTTATGCAGAATAGGATGATGCTGCGATAAGCATTAATTATTTTACGAGTACCTCTTCCTTTTGAAAGTGACTAAGCTTATCGTATAATTTTTTGCTATCAAAAGGTTTCAGGATATAATCCATACCGGCATCGCTGATCATGCTGCGCTCACTTTCGAGCATTGACGCGGTAAGCGCTATGATAGGCAACTGCTGAAAATAAGGCTCCGGGTTACTTTTTAAATGTTTCGTGGCCTCAAAGCCATCCATTTCGGGCATGTGAATGTCCATCAACACCACATCGTAATTGCGATTACTTTCTATTTTTTTTACGGCTTCGGCGCCATTTTCCACAAAATCGGCGGTGATGCCCCATTTTGCAAAAATTTTACTGATCAATAACCTATTGATCTTATTATCGTCGGCAACTAATATATTTAAATTTAAACCAGCTATCATAAATTAGCGTTTATCCTTTAAACGTTTATTAACCATAAAAAGTTATCGCAAATATACCATTTTATCATTAACTTTTAAGCATATTTTCGCTTTGTGGGATATTTTTTAACTGTATTTTAAATTTCATTTTCTTAGCTGTATAACGGATGTTCTTCCATTAGTTTGTGCACTTTTTTCCGCACTTTTTTAAAGGTATGCTCATTTTCGGGATCGGTAATCACGGTGTCGATAAGCTCCACGATGATATCCATGTGTTTTTCCTTTAATCCCCGTGTGGTGATAGCGGCGGTACCCACCCGAATGCCGGAGGTTACAAATGGCGACTTATCATCGTACGGCACCATATTTTTATTCACCGTAATATCGGCAGCCACCAAAGCGTTTTCGGCGGCCTTACCGGTTATATTTTTGTTTCGAAGGTCGATCAAAATCAAATGGTTATCGGTGCCGCCCGAGACGATCTGGTAACCGCGGTCGGTAAATGCTTTCGACATGGCTGCCGCGTTCTTTTTAACCTGCAAAATGTATTTCATATACTCGTCGGTTAGCGCTTCGCCGAAGGCTATCGCTTTGGCGGCTATGATATGCTCGAGCGGACCGCCCTGCGTACCGGGGAAAACAGCCATATCCAAAACGGCCGACATCATCTTCAGCTCGCCCTTAGGCGTTTTCTGACCGAACGGATTTTCAAAATCTTTTCCCAGCAATATCATTCCGCCCCGCGGGCCGCGCAGTGTTTTATGCGTGGTTGTGGTTACGATATGGCAATGCGGCATCGGGTCGTTCAGCAGGCCGCGGGCGATAAGCCCCGCAGGATGCGAAATATCGGCCAGCACCAACGCGCCCACCTTATCGGCAACGCTGCGGATACGTTCATAATCCCAGTCGCGCGAGTAAGCCGATGCGCCGCAAATGATCATCTTCGGTTTTTCCTGCAGGGCCACTTTTTCAAGCTGCGCGTAATCAACCAAACCTGTATCCTTTTTTACTCCATAAAAATGTGGCTGATATAGCTTTCCTGAAAAATTTACCGGCGAGCCGTGCGTAAGGTGGCCGCCATGAGAGAGATCAAATCCCAGAATTTTATCGCCGGGATTAAGGCAACCGAGCATCACCGCGGCATTGGCCTGCGCGCCGGAATGCGGCTGTACGTTGGCCCATGCGGCATTAAACAGCTGCTTTGCCCTTTCGATCGCTATTGTTTCAATTTCGTCAACCACCTCGCAGCCGCCGTAGTATCGTTTGCCGGGCAAGCCCTCGGCATATTTGTTGGTGGCTACAGAACCCGCAGCTTCCATCACCTGGCGGCTAACGAAATTTTCGGATGCGATGAGCTCGATGCCTTCCTCCTGGCGCCGCTGCTCCTCGTCCAATAGCTTAAAGATTATTTTGTCTCTTTTCATTTGATCAATTAATGGCCGCTAAGTTAGGAATTTACAGCCGAAAGCGTAAAGCCGAAAGCGCAAAGCTTTGAGCGGAATAACTATAAATGCTTTTTGCTTTGGTCTTTTAGCTTTCAGCTTTCGCCGATATCCAAAAATTATTATAACCCAACCCCACTTGTATGTCGATCAGTTCCTGCTGCAGCATTTCGAGCACCGCCAGGAAATTGTAAACGAAGTGCACCTTATTCTCCGACTGGCCGGCGATGGCTTTAAAATCCATCATCTTATTGATCTTCAACAGGTCCTCTATCGCCTTCTTCTGCTGCTCAATGGTGTACGGGTATTGGATTACCGTATGCGTTACTTCCTCGCTGCGGTTGATGTAACGTTTCATCAGCCGGTCGTAAACCATCATTAATTTATATAAGCTGATTTCGGCGAGTTCCTCGCCCGGCAGGGCGATCACATCTGCCTGCTCAATATCGACTTTAATATTGCCGCGCTTTTCCTGCATAAAGCGTTCGTCCTCGAACGGGTGCAGCTCTTCGCATACCTGCTTAAATTTTTTATACTCGATCAGTTTTCTTATCAGCTCTTCTTTAGTATCTGTCCCATCGCCACCCTCTTCCGCCTCGTGCCGCGGCAGCAGCATTTTGGCCTTTATCCGCATTAAAGTGGCCGCCACGAAAATAAACTCGCTGGCCACCTCCATGTTCAGGATGGTCATTTGATGAATATAATTGAGGAAATCGTCGGTAATGCGGGCGATCGGGATATCATGGATCTCAAGCTCATCCCGTTCGATAAAAAAAAGGAGCAAATCGAACGGCCCTTCGAACTGCGGTAATTTAATTTCGAAACTTTCTTCGGTCATGTACGTTCCTCAAAAATAAAGCGAAAAGAGCATAAAACGTTGAAAGCGCTGTAAATGTGGAAATTTAATTGACAGCAGGCTGTAATTATAGTCCATTTTATCGATCCAATGCCAGTCAATTGTTCGGTTTTTAAAAACGTATATCCTAACTTTACCCGGAAATACCTTCTTTTGTAAATTAAATCATCTATTAATGTCAATGCAGGTACCGGCGGGAAATCTATTACAAACGATCAATTACCCGTCAGATCTAAAAAAACTTAACCCCGAAGAGCTAAAGCAGGTTTGCCAGGAGCTGCGCCAGTATATTATTGACGTGGTGTCGGTAAATGGCGGCCATTTTGCGGCCAGCCTTGGCGTAGTTGAGCTTACCGTTGCATTGCAATATGTTTTGAATACGCCATACGATCAGCTGGTATGGGACGTCGGCCACCAGGCCTACGGTCATAAGATATTAACCGGCCGGCGCGAAGCTTTCCACACCAACCGGGTATACAAAGGAATGAGCGGCTTTCCAAAACGTTCGGAAAGCGAGTATGACACCTTTGGCGTGGGTCATTCATCTACCTCCATATCCGCGGCGCTTGGCATGGCTGTGGCGTCGAGGTATAAAGGAGAACTGGACAGGCAGCATGTGGCCGTTATCGGCGATGGCGCCATGACCGCGGGCATATCATTCGAGGCGCTGAACCATGCCGGCATAGAAAACACCAACCTGCTGGTGATATTGAACGACAACAACATGTCGATAGACCCGAACGTAGGCGCGTTAAAAGATTATCTAACCAATATCACCACCTCCAAGCCTTATAACCGCTTCCGCGACGATATAGCACATATCCTTTCCAAACTATCGGCTATCGGACCCGATGCTTATAAAATAGCGCAGAGCATAGAAAAAAGCATTAAAGGCACGCTGCTTAAACGGAGCAACTTTTTTGAGGCGCTTAAATTCAGGTATTTCGGGCCCATAGACGGTCACGATGTTGACCACCTGGTGAGGGTACTGAACGACCTGAAACGCATACCTGGCCCCAAGCTGCTGCATTGCATCACGGTAAAAGGCAAAGGTTACGCCCTTGCTGAAAAGGACCAAACGAAATGGCACGCCCCCGGGCTGTTTGATAAAATAACCGGCGAAATAAAAAAGTCAAAATCCGACAAGCCGCAGCCACCAAAATACCAGGATGTTTTTGGACATACCATTATCGAGCTGGCCGGGCAGAACCCTAAAATAATGGGAATAACACCGGCAATGCCTTCGGGCTGCTCACTTAACCTGATGATGAAGGCCATGCCCAGCCGGGCGTTTGACGTGGGTATTGCCGAGCAGCATGCCGTAACTTTCTCGGCGGGATTAGCCACGCAGGGGCTTGTCCCTTTTTGCAATATCTATTCCAGCTTTATGCAGCGGGCGTACGACCAGGTTATCCATGACGTGGCCATACAGAATTTAAACGTGGTATTTTGCCTGGACCGCGCCGGTGTGGCCGGGGCCGACGGGCCAACCCACCACGGCGCATACGACCTGGCTTATATGCGCTGCATACCCAACATGACGGTTTCGGCGCCGATGAACGAGGAGGAATTGCGTAACCTGATGTTCACTGCCCAGCAAGATGATATGGGCCCTTTTGTGATACGCTACCCTCGCGGCAACGGCGTAATGGTGGATTGGCAACGGCCCATGAAAGCCATTAAAGTGGGTAAGGGACGCAAAATATGCGATGGTGAAGACGTAGCCATTCTATCGATCGGGCATATTGGTAACGAGGTGGTAACGGCTACGATGGATTTAAATACCGAAGGTTATTATCCGGCGCATTACGACCTGCGGTTTATAAAGCCGCTGGACGAGGCACTACTGCACGAGGTATTTAAGAAATTCAACAAGATCATCACCGTTGAAGATGGTTGCCTGGAAGGCGGTATGGGAAGCGCGGTGCTGGAATTTATGGCCGCCCATAATTACAGCTGCCAGGTTGTACGGCTCGGCATACCCGACCATGTAATTGAACATGGAGAACAGCCTGAGCTATGGGCCGAGTGCGGTTATGATGCGCAGCATATCGCCGCGCAGGTGAGAAGCCTGGGCATTAAGCGGGGTAAGCATATTATTGCAAGCTGATTTCTTGGTGGCGGATGTGTGGTTCGGAGATGTGCAAATCAAACGATTTTTCTGTGTTAATTTACTGGTTGCACGAGGCGTTTATTTTTTATAAGTTAAATGCTGTCGGCGCACAAATTGCTTTTTTTGTGGGTTTACACAGTTAAAACATAAATAATTGATTACCAAATATTTAGCTCTAAAATACGCGAAAAAGTGTAAACTTTTGTAAACCTTTTTCACCTGCCTTTTGCCCCTGCCTGCCGCAGCCAGGTTTTACCTTCTCCTTATCAATGCGTTTTGTAACTGGCTATATCATTGTACAGCTCGCGGAACGAGCTCCTTAGACCGAACGTGAGCATGCCGGTTTTATCGTGAAACGAAGTGTTTTTTTCATCCCTGAATAATCCGCCCAGCTCGATCCTTAAGTTATATTTGGGATTAAGCACGTATGCCACCTTGCCTTCAATGTAAATCATATTGGTGGTTATTCCCTGCCCTATATAATTGCCATATAGCCTGGCGGGGATAGTGTACACTTTAAAAATATCCTTGCCATAGTTTATACCGGGCACATCCAGGCCATAGTAACCCAGGTCGGTTTCGCTGCTGAAGTTGAACCGCTTGTACGAATAGTTGAGCATGCCCACCAGTTCCCTGAAATTGGCCCCCCAGGGATGCGCCAGCGGTTCGCTGTTATTGGAGTAATTTTCGATGGCCGACCGGGCAGAGTAAACGTAAGGCTTTACATTATTGGTTTCGATCAAAAAATTCAGGTTTTTGATAGCAAACAGATTAGTGCCCCTTAAGCCGGCCTGGAAACCGTACTTGTTATCAACCGCCCCGTTGCTCGAGAAGAAGTCGACAAAATGAAATTCATTCAATGCAAACTGTCCATACGCGGTAAGGCCATTGCTAATCTTAAACTTGCCCGTAAAACCAAGCAGCGATTTGTCGGGGTCGTCGGCCGAATTATTAACCGGCTTCATAAAGATGATCGGGTTGATATAGTTAAGATCGAAGGGCCGTTTCTGGCCGTTATCATCAGTAAAAAATCCGATAATGCTTTCAAAAAATCCAACAGATATCCTATTGCTGATATTCCAGTCGAGGTAATGAAAAACACCGAATTTGTGGCGGGAGTAACCGAATTGCGAGGTCGTAGCAGGATCGTTCATGTCGGTCCACATGGCCATGTAGCGCACATTGCCGAGCGTTCCTGTAAGCCTAAAAAACAGGTAGGGCGATGAATAGTCGGATAATAACAATGACCGGTAACCATCGCCGATAAAAGTTTTGTCGCGCCCGGCTGAAATATTTAAAAATTTATTGGGGGTATACGACGCGACGGCGGTTACATACGACCAGTCATACTCATTCGGCCCCTGCGGCTTTGCGTAAGCCTGCCCTGGCACAATACCTACCTGGGTGATATAGGTGGATAAATAGTTAGGCACAACCGCAGCGCTTTGATAGCCGCTGGCATAATAAGAAAACTTATCGCCTATGCTGCCCCCGAACTGCACGCCCACGGAAGTGATGCGCGTGTTAAGACTGTTTAAAAAATCATTGCCTACAGTAAGATCAGGCAGCAGGTCGGCGTAAAATACCGAACCCGGTTTCTTTATATCGATCAAATGTTCGGTAAATAATTTTCGGTATCCCCAGTCATGCCGGGCGCTGTCTGCTCCGTAATTCATTAAGGAATCGTAGGTGCGCTTCAGCAGCGAATCGATAAAGAGAGGTTTTAACGAAGTATGCTCCCGCGTTTTCGTCGAATATAAGCTGGAGTTAAATTTTTGAGAAAACTGGTAGGAATACGGCAAATATTCGGATTGCGCATACGCAGCGCAGGCTATCGATAATAAAAATACAATGCCAAATATTTTTTTCATAGGGTAGATGAAAAAGTAAACAAGCGTTTATTCAAAATAGTTATGCGTTTTAAATCCGCCCTTTTTTAAGTAATTGTCTCTTTTTACGAGATTAAGGTCCGATTGGATCATGTCATTCAATAACGCCTGCAAGTTATACTTCGGTGTCCATCCTAATTTTTCCTTCGCTTTGGTGGCATCGCCTATCAGCAGCTCAACTTCGGTCGGCCTGAAATAAGCCGGATCGATCTTTACAACCGTTTGGCCTAACCTTAAAGCATCGCTATTTAATTGCAGCTCCTGCACTTTTTGTACGTCGATATCGATGATCACCCCACGCTCTTTTTCGTCCTTCCCACTAAATTCAACATCGATTCCGAGCTCGTTAAACGCCATTTTTACAAATTCCCTAACCGTGGTAGTCACCCCGGTGGCAATAACAAAATCTTCGGGTTTCTCCTGCTGCAGCATCAGCCACATTGCCTCGATATAATCCTTGGCATGCCCCCAGTCACGCTGAGCGGACAGGTTTCCCATGTATAGGCAGTCCTGCAATCCCATGCCGATGCGGCAGGCCGCCCGGGTAATTTTACGGGTCACGAATGTTTCGCCCCTTACCGGGCTTTCATGGTTGAACAATATGCCGTTGCAGGCATACATATTATAAGCTTCACGGTAGTTCACGATGATCCAATATCCGTACAATTTGGCTACGGCGTACGGCGACCGCGGATAAAAAGGTGTTTTTTCGCTTTGGGGTACTTCCTGTACGAGTCCATATAATTCCGACGTAGAAGCCTGGTATATCCGTGTTTTTTGCGACAAGCCAAGCAACCTTACTGCTTCCAGGATACGCAGGGTACCGATGCCGTCCGCGTTGGCGGTATATTCGGGTGTATCAAAGCTCACCTTCACATGGCTTTGCGCTGCAAGGTTATAAATTTCGTCGGGCTGTGTTTCCTGTACCAGCCTGATCAGGTTGGTCGAGTCGGTAAGATCGCCGTAATGTAGCCTGAACTTTACATTGGGGTCGTGCGGATCATGATAGAGGTGATCTATGCGGTCGGTGTTAAAGGATGAGGACCTCCTTTTTATGCCGTGCACAAAATATCCCTTTTTAAGTAAAAATTCGGCTAAGTACGCTCCATCCTGGCCGGTGACGCCGGTTATCAAAGCTGTTTTCATCGTATTACGGTACAGTATCAGCTGCAATATTATCCAATTTAATTGTAAAAGTGAGTATAAGCAACGCCGGAATGCGTTTTCTTTTTGCGGTCGATAAGGTTCATATCGCACCCGCGTTAGTGTAATAACAATGCTATACAACATTTGCTGAATTAGTAGTAATTTGACCGCCGAAATCAAATTCTCATGAAAAAAATATTCCTTTCATTCATGCTATCGTTTTTTGCGACAGCGCTGTTTGCCCAGGATGTACAAAAAGCGATCTTTTATAAAGTCTCGTTCCCCAATGCGGTGCACCATGAGGCCGAAATTGTGATGACCATTCCCCAGTCCCCAGGCAGGGCTTTCCGGGTGCGGATGAGCCGGTCGTCAGCCGGCCGTTATGCAACGCACGAGTTTGGTAAAAACGTTTATAACGTACGGGCGACAGACGTCGGCGGAGCGAAGATCGATCTGAAACAGGTTGAAGGCGATGTGTATGAGGTAGGAAACGACCATCCGGAAACGGTATTGATCCATTATACATTGTTTGGCAATTGGACGGATGGTACCTATGCAAGCATTGATCCCAGCCATGCGCATCTCAACATGCCGGCCGCATTTATGTGGGTGTCCGGCCTGGAAAAGCGACCTGTTAAATTTGAATTTAACGACCTGGATAAATACGGATGGAAGGTTGCCACGCAGCTTAAAAACGAGGGCGCCAATATTTACAGTGCGCCGGATATGCAGTATATGATGGACAGCCCAACCGAGCTTTCCGGATTTAAAGAGACCAGCTGGATAGTGACCAATACCGATGGAAAAAAAGAAAAAATAAATCTGACCGTACACTCTGACGACCCGCAGCCGGTGATCGATAATTTTGGAAAGCTGGTGCAAAAAATGGTGCTGGAAGAGAAAGCCGTATTCGGCGAGCTGCCAACTTATGATTATGGTGAATATACTTTTTTAGACGATGTTTATCCAACCACCTCGGGCGATGGCATGGAACACCGCAACTCCACCTGCATTGTGCAGCCGGTAAACAAAGTGGAAGGCAATGAGGTAAGGCTACTCAGCACGTTTTCGCACGAGTACTTTCACAGCTGGAATGTAAAGCGCATCCGGCCAAAATCGTTAGAGCCGTTTAACTTTGAGCATGCGAATATGAGCAGCGAACTTTGGTTTGCCGAGGGCTTTACCCAATACTACGGCGAACTGTTGCTTGAGCGGTCGGGCTTTCACACGGTTGACGAGTATACGCGGACCCTATCGGGCCTGGTTAACTCGGTATTAAATACGCCCGGCGCAAAAGATTATACGCCTATACAGGCAAGCAACCACTCTGTTTTTGCGGATGCAGGCGTCTCGATCGATCCCAATAACGATAATAATATTTTTACCAGTTACTATTTTTATGGCGGTGCGACGGCGCTGGCGCTCGACCTGCGGCTGAGAAGCGAATTCAACCTTACGCTGGATGATTATATGCGCGAGGTATGGCTGAACAGGGGAAAGGTAATGAAGCCTTATACCATCCCCGACCTGCAAAATGACCTGGCTAAGCTGACCAAGAATCCGAAATTCGCAGCCGATTTTTTTAACCGGTACATTTACGGAACCGATAAAAACAATTACGAAGCTTTACTCGCGAAAGCAGGGTTATTGCTCCGCAAAGTGCAGCCCGGCAAAGCATGGGCGGGACCGCTTTCGGCCAACCCGGGGAGAAATCGGGCCGGACTGGCGCGTACGGCCGGTGCGGAGGGATTGCCTATCCAGTCGAGTACGCTAATTGGGACGCCGATCTATAAAGCCGGACTGGATGCGGGCGATATTATATTGAAGGCCGACGGCAAGGAAATAAAAGATCAGCAAGCTTTTAACGAGATCGTCGCCGGAAAAAATATAGGTGATAAAATAATAGTCAATTACAAGAACCGGACGGGGGATCATGAAACTACCGTTGTTTTAGAGGAAAACCCGTACCTGGAAGTGGTTACTTACGAAAAGGCGGGTAAAGCATTAACCGCGGAACAGCAAACGTTCAGGAATAACTGGTTATCATCAAAAATTAAATAATGAAAAAAATATTAGCAGTCGCCTTGTGTATCGGCGCAGCAGTTCATTCGTTTGGGCAGGATGTCAATAAGCTCATCAAACAGGATGATGTGGAGCGCATTATTAAAACGCTGTCAGCTGACGAAATGCGCGGCCGGGCCACCTTTACGCCTGATATTGAACGGGCGGCACAGTTTATTGAAAGCGAGTACAAACAAATCGGCCTGAAGCCGATGGAAGGTAACGCGGATTACCGCCAGAACTTTACCATGACGCGGGTAACCGGTATTAAAACGCTGGTAAGCATTAACGGAAAAATTATAGCACCCGACAGTGCTTTTGCAAGCACAAGCGCCACTTCGCTAAACTGGAGCAACAATCCCGACGTGCAGGTGGTTAAGCTAAGTAGCGACAAAAATTTCCGCACGGAATATATGGGCTACCTGCAAAGCGGCAAAAAGATGCTGATCCTGGTCGACCCGCAGTTCGCCGCCACCTTCAAGACCCTGCGTGACCGCTCGCGCAAGGGAAATGTAACCAGTAAGGTGAACGACAGCCAGGCCCTGGTGTTTGTGCTGGGTAACTACGACAATGTCAAATCATTCGATGTCAATTATATAGGGAAGAGCGAGCAGCTGCCGTTATTCAACATCGCCGGGATCATACCAGGGAAAACGAAGCCCAACGAATATGTGATCTTTTCGGGTCATTACGATCATTTGGGAATCCTGAAGCCCATGCAGGGCGATAGCATTGCCAATGGCGCCGATGACGACGCATCCGGTACCACGGCTGTGATCGAACTGGCCCGGTATTTTAAGAAGCTGCACAACAATGCCCGCACATTGGTTTTTGTTGCCTTTACGGCCGAGGAGATCGGCGAATTTGGCTCGCAGCATTTCGCCACAACCGTCGACCCGGACAAAGTGGTAGCGATGTTTAATATCGAAATGATCGGCAAGCCGTCAAAATTCGGCGAGAATTCCGCATTTATCACCGGCTTCGAGCGCTCGGACTTCGGGACCATCCTTCAAAAAAACCTGGAAGGCACCGAATTCAAATTTTACCCCGATCCCTACCCGCAGCAAAACCTGTTTTACAGGAGCGATAACGCCTCGCTGGCGGCGGTTGGCGTTCCGGCGCATACCATCTCCACCGACCAGATCGATATCGACAAATACTATCATACGGTAAAGGATGAATTCAGCACGCTGGACGCGGGAAATATCACCTCAACCATCCGTGCGATCGCTTTAAGCGCGAGGGGCATTGTTTCGGGTGTGGATACGCCAAAACGCGTGGAGAAACGAAATAGATAACCTATAATTCCTTCCGCATCACGTAATCGTTCATCCAGTATTTGCCGATGGGAATATCTTCCTCATACACTACCCGAAAGCCCATTTTCTCGTAAAAGCTTTTGGCTTTGTTATGGCGGTTTACGTTAAGGTCGAGGGTATGTTTGCCGGCTTTTATTGTTTTATCGATCACTTCATTGATCAGGATCTTTCCATATCCTTTTCCTTGGGTTTCGGGCAGGCAGTAGAGTTTGTGCAGCTTATAAACTTCCGCGTCTTCGTCACGCGGCGAATAAGCCGCAAAAGCTACGGGCTTGTCGCCCCCGCCTGCCCGACGGGTCGGTTCGATGAGCAATAAATAGGTTTGCGTATTGTTTTTCAGCTGGCTTGTGATCTTTTCGGCGGAATAGATATCGCCCAGCATATAGGCGATCTGCTCCGGGTCCAATATGGATGAATAAGCATCCCACCATGTTTTGTCAGCCAGGGCGCGGATCGTTTCGACGTCGTTTATTGTTGCTTGTTGGATGGTATACATAATGTAAACGTAGAGACGCAAAATTTTGCGTCTTGTTGGTGATCTCGTTATTGAGACGCAAAATTTTGCGTCTCTACGGGATTAATATTTATAACGGTCCGCCCAAAACTTTCTTAATTTTTCCCGCGTTTCATGCTCACGCGCGTTGTTGCCGGGGTCGTATATTTTTGTTCCTTTTATTTCGGTAGGAAGAAAGTCGAGGTCGGTAAAATTCCCTTCGTAGCTGTGCGCATATTTATAATCTTTACCATAGCCCAGGTTTTTCATCAGCTTGGTGGGCGCGTTACGCAGGTGCAGCGGCACGGGCAGGTCGCCGGTTTGCTTTACCAGTTCCATCGCCGCGCCGATAGCCGTCGTGGCCGAATTGCTTTTTGGCGAGGTGGCCAGGTAAATAACCGTTTGCGACAGGATGAGCTGCGACTCGGGCATGCCGATCACATTCACCGCGTTAAAACAGCTTTGCGCCAGCAACAGCGCGTTGGGGTTGGCATTGCCGATATCTTCCGAAGCCAGGATCAGCATCCGCCGGGCGATAAACAGCGGATCCTCGCCGCCTGTGATCATCCGCGCCAGCCAGTACACTGCGCCGTTGGGATCGCTGCCGCGCATAGATTTGATGAACGCCGAAATAATGTCGTAATGCTGCTCTCCGGCCTTATCGTACAGCGCCATGTTTTGCTGCACATGCTCCAGCACGGCATCGTTGGTGATCACTATTTTTTTATTGCCGAACGAGTTCACCAGCAACTCGAAAATATTCAGCAGCTTGCGGGCATCTCCCCCGGATAAACGCAGCAGAGCCTCATTTTCTTTGATGGTGATATTTTTTTTGCGGAGTACCTCGTCCTCCTTTTTGGCTTTGTCGAGCAGGCTTACCAGGTCGCTTTCCTCCAGCGGCTGCAGGATGTATACCTGGCAGCGCGAGAGCAGCGCCGAGATCACCTCGAACGAAGGGTTTTCGGTGGTCGCGCCGATGAGTGTGACCGTACCGCGCTCCACCGCGCCCAGCAGCGAGTCCTGCTGCGATTTGGAGAAGCGGTGAATCTCGTCGATGAACAATACCGGCAGGGTTTGGCCTTCAGCTTTCAGGATCGACGCCTTTTCGATGACCTCGCGCACATCCTTTACGCCGGAGTTGATGGCGCTTAGTGAAAAGAACGGCCGGTCGAGCGTTTGTGAAATGATATAGGCCAGCGTGGTTTTACCTACACCCGGCGGTCCCCAAAATATCATAGAGGGCAGCGCGCCCGATTCGATGGCCTTGCGCAGCACCGCGCCCAGCCCAACCAGATGCTTTTGCCCTACGTAGTCGTCGAGGGTTTTGGGGCGCATGCGCTCGGCTAACGGCGGCAGATTGTTCATACGGTAAAAATCGGAAATGTAAATGCCAAATCCTAAATTTTATGGCGCTTCTGCGAAAGGAAATTTTTAGGGGAATGAGCTATAAACGTCTTTTCGGGGGAGGAATCTTGCAATGGTAATAACTCCATTTTCGAAATAAAAACATAACCTGTAATTACCTAATTTAATTCGGTAAGCTGTTTTATGGCCTTTCAGCTTTTTTAAATTGGGAAGTTCTTTGAGCGATTGCGCCGATTCGATCTTTGTGATTATGCTATCCAACTCATTATGCAATGTAACCGGGCCTTTTTTTACGTCTCTGAAAAAGGAAGGTTTAAAGGTCGTATTCATAACCCGTGAAGAGGGGATAAACTTTCGAAAAATTATACGGGGTTATTTAACGGATCGCAGCCACTTTTTAAAATCATCAACCTCTTCAGCGGATGCATTCGGCTCGTTCTTGACTTCTTCCATTGCCGCCAATAACCAGGCATCTTCTTCATCTTCCGAAAGCTCAACATCCACCACTTTAAATTGCAGGGTTTTTGCCATTTCAGTAAGCCATTTAAAGTGCTCTTTCTTAACGTTATCAATCACCATTCGCATATCACAAATATAACAAATTTTATATGTTATTTTGGCAAGCAAAGATGGCATCCCGCTTCAATCAATCCACCTACCACAGCCTTTGCGATGAACTGGCGCTTGCTGATCCTGACCTGGCTGCGATCATTCAAACCTACGGTTACCCGCCCTTTTGGTCGCGGCCCAATACTTTTGAGACATTGGTCCATTTCATATTGGAGCAGCAGGTATCGCTCGCCTCGGCGCTGGCGTGTTTAAATAAATTGAAGGAAAGGGTACAGGAGCTAACCCCTGCAAGGGTGCTATTGCTCACTGATGAAGAGATGCGGGCGTGTTACGTAAGCCGGCAGAAGTCGGGTTATATAAAATACCTGGCCGAAGCTTTATTAAGCGGCCAACTCAACTTAGCCGCTTTGGAGGATATGCCGGACGGCGAAGTTCGGGCGCGGCTGACTGCGCTGAAAGGCATCGGCAACTGGACCGGTGATGTTTACCTGATGTTTGTGCTGCAGCACCCGGATGTGTTCCCCATCGGCGACCTGGCCGCGGTAAACGCTTTAAAAAGGATAAAAAATCTGCCGGTTGAAACGAGCAGGGAACAGCTGTTCGAAATAGTTGACGGCTGGCGGCCTTACCGCACCATCGCCACCATGCTGCTCTGGCATTTTTATTTATCGGCGCCGGTAGTGAGGTCAAAGGTTAAAGGATAAAGTAAACCATCTGTACCGCGGGGGCATTCTATTATTGTAATTTTGAGTAATTTTAACAAATATGAGAGTACTAAAAGCAAAAAAATGCGGAAGCGAAGGCGAACTTGTCGAATTCGTGGCGGCTAACAATATCGCGAAATCAGAAATATTCACCATCACGCAATACGGCGGGTATTATACAATATTCTATTACGGATAACAGCGTTCGATAGACCCGGGAACCTTCTAAAACAAAAGCCCGGCGTGTCTCCACACCGGGCTTTATGCTATAGGTATAAAATAACTTAGCAATATTGGTCGAATGCACCGATCAAATTATCGGCGATCATTTGTGCGGGACGTCCCTCGATCTGGTGGCGCTCGATCATGTGAACCAGCTTGCCGTCTTTAAACAGGGCCATGGCCGGCGATGACGGCGGGTAAGGCAGCATGTAAGCGCGCGCCTTGTTAACGGCATCGGCTTCCATACCGGCAAAAACGGTTACCAGCTTATCGGGATGTTTCCCGTTTTGAGCGGCGATCCTGGCTGCCGGACGTGCATTGGCCGCGGCACAGCCGCAAACCGAGTTCACCATTACAAACACGGTTCCGTTGCTCTCGATAGCCCTGGTTACGGCATCGGCGTCTTTTAATTCTTCAAATCCAACCCTGGTAAGCTCCTCGCGCATCGGGGCAACTAAATATTCTGGATACATCTTTGTTTTAATCTAAATTTTCACAAAAATAACAAAACCGGAACGGTTTACGTTTAAAAATCCGAATAATAACATTTTGCTGACTTTTGAACTTTATCGCTTAGCCGGATTCACACAAAACCATACTTTTTCGCATTAAGCAACATTCTATTTTAAGTGTTAAAGGTTTTTTAATCAGCAATTTGGATAGTCAAATTTAGCGTGCCGGCTATTGTTTTTTTTAACCTAATACTTATATTGCAACCCCTAATAATTATTTCGATGAAATCAAAGCCGAATGAAGTTAGCACTGTAATCATTGTAAATAAAAACCGGCAGCGAACATTGCAGGTAAAAACCAGGCATCTGAATAATCTTAAACATTACGCTTTAGGTGTTTTCGGATTGATCGTGATACTTTCAGCATCCATCATTTATCTAAGATCACAAAACAAGCAGCAGGAGGCCGAAAAAAACCAGCTTTTATTGCAGCTGATAAAACTGAAAAATGCCGTTCCGCTTCCTATCCCACAGATAAATAAAACCAGCAACGCGCAGGCTTATATACAAAACATCCAGGGCAAGCTGCAAAAAATAAATGACTATTTAAGAAAACGCGGCCTTAAAGGCTTTTCAACAGTTGCCGTAGGCGGTAACGGCGATGAAGAAGGCTCAAAGCTTACCGAGGATCAAACATATTCGCTGTACGAGGAATATCTAAACCGGTTGGAGCGCACGGTAGCGTTTACACCCATGGGCTACCCCCGGGTTAGCGCACTCACCTCGTTTTTCGGCTATCGCAGCGATCCCTTTAACACGGCGCATGCCGAGTTTCATCCCGGAATCGACTTTAAGGGACACCGCGGCGATGAAGCCCGGTGTACGGCTAATGGCAAAGTAGTTTCGGCAGGCTGGAACGGCGGATACGGAAAATGTGTGCGCATAGCCCACGCTAACAATTTTGAAACGCTATATGGCCATCTTTCGCGTATTACGGTAAAGGTTGGGCAGGAAGTTACCGCCGGGCAAAAGATTGGCGAAGTAGGTTCAACCGGGCACTCAACCGGCACACACCTGCACTACGAGGTACGTAAAAACGGAAAAGCCATCAATCCCGTTAAGTTCCTTTCTCTTAACAACTAAACCATGGCACTATTTTCCAAAAACAAGGTTGCGCTCGACCAGCAATCCATATCCACGCTCATCAGCGAGAAAAGCATTTTAGACGGGAATCTTAAGGCGCCGGCTTTTGCCCGCATTGACGGCCAGGTGACGGGCAATGTGCAAATTATCGAGGGGTTGATATTAGGGGAAAAAGGATCCATACTTGGCAACGTTGTCACTAAGGAATTGGTTGTTTATGGCGTTATCCGCGGCGACATTGAAGCACACTCCCTTGAAATTAAAGCATCGGGCAAAATTACCGGCGAGATAAAAACCCAGGTGTTATCGGTAGAAAATGGCGCGGTTTATAACGGCATTCTTTCCATGACTCAAAACAACCTACCTTCCGGTGGCCGCCAGGCCCAGCTCCCTGAGGTGAACCTGCCGGAAGAAGCCGTTGAGGTAGCCTGACACTAGTTGCCGCCTTCTAAGGGCAGACGCATTAAAATAGTTTAGGGAGGGTTTGGATTAGATAGTTGGTGAGAGGAGGCTCCGATGGAGCCAAAATGCGCAGGATTATGTTTTCTATAAACACGCGACTCCTAATGGAGTCGAAATTTTTTGAACAATACGGTGAATAGGCTCCAGCGGAGCCACCTGTTTATAGAAAAAATAACAATTGAGCTGGGCTCCAGCGGAGCCTCCTCAATTTACGTTGGTTTTGAAGCAGCAATTATCACAATGACTTTAATGCGTCTGCCCTGGCCGCCTTCCCCTAAATTTCTCTTTTACAGGATAAAAAGCTAACTTTGCGTTTCAAAATTTGAAATGCATATGTCATCAGTAGAAACTGCCTACGTAAAATACAAGGTTAAAGACTTGTCGCTGGCTCAGTGGGGCCGAAAAGAGATCGAACTGGCCGAAGCGGAAATGCCGGGATTAATGGCTTTGCGTAAAGAGTACGGACCGTCAAAAGCTTTAAAGGGCGCACGCATCGCAGGCTGCCTGCACATGACCATCCAAACCGCGGTATTAATTGAAACGCTGATCGAGCTTGGCGCTGAGGTTACCTGGTCATCATGCAATATATTTTCGACCCAGGACCATGCCGCTGCTGCCATTGCTGCCGCCGGTACTTCAGTTTATGCCTGGAAAGGGATGAATGCCGAAGAATTTGACTGGTGCATCGAGCAAACTTTATTTTTTGGCGAGGACCGCAAACCGTTGAACATGATCCTGGATGACGGCGGCGATTTGACCAACATGGTGCTGGATAAATATCCGGAACTGATCCCTAATATTAAAGGTTTATCGGAAGAAACTACCACCGGCGTACACCGTTTATACGAGCGCATGAAAAACGGCACCCTGCCGATGCCCGCCATTAACGTTAACGACTCGGTTACAAAATCGAAGTTTGATAATAAATATGGCTGCCGCGAATCGCTGGTAGATGCGATACGCCGCGCTACCGACGTGATGATGGCCGGCAAAGTGGCCGTTGTTTGCGGTTATGGTGATGTGGGCAAAGGTTCGGCAGATTCATTACGCAACGCCGGTGTACGTGTGATTGTGACTGAAATTGACCCGATCTGCGCATTGCAAGCAGCGATGGAAGGGTTTGAGGTGAAGAAATTAACTACTGCTATCCCGGAGGCCGACATCGTGGTAACAGCTACAGGCAATTGCGACATCGTGCGTGAAAAACATTTCCGTGCATTAAAGGATAAAGCCATTGTATGTAACATAGGCCACTTTGATAACGAGATCGATATGGCGTGGCTGAACGGAAACTACGGCAATACAAAAATCGAGATCAAACCGCAGGTTGATAAATATACCATCGACGGAAAAGATGTGATCGTTTTGGCCGAGGGCCGTTTAGTGAACCTGGGCTGCGCTACCGGGCATCCAAGCTTCGTTATGTCGAACTCGTTCACCAACCAAACCCTGGCTCAACTGGAACTTTGGAACCATAACGACCGGTACGAAAACAAAGTTTATACCCTGCCAAAGCACCTGGACGAAAAAGTTGCCCGCCTGCATTTATCGAAGATAGGTGTTGAGCTGGAGGAGCTTGCTCAATACCAGGCTGATTATATCGGCGTGCCTGTTGAAGGGCCATTTAAGCCGGAGTATTACCGTTATTAAGCTGAAAGGTGAAAGCTAAAAGCCGGAGTTGAAGAATAAATTAGTGAGGGCATGACTTACGTCGTGCCCTTTTTGTTGTATATATAGTGCCGTTCTCAGATGTCCTCAAACCATGTTTGGGTACTGTTTGGGTGGTGTTTACGGGTGCTTAACCTGCTTAACTTACAAAAAAATAAACAGCTGTTAACCATATTGAAAATTTGCACATTTGCACATCTGCATATTTCTAAATTAGTATGATCTTAGTTACCGGCGCAACAGGTTTTTTAGGTGCTGAACTGACCAGGCAACTGGCGGGGCGGGGCGAAACAATTCGCTGCACTAAACGCCGCCAGTCGGTTATACCTGCGCTCCTTTCGTCCTTTAATAACCTAATTGAATGGGTTGACGCCGACATGATGGATATTTTCGCGCTGGAAGATGCTTTGGAAGGCGTAACACAGGTGTATCACTGCGCGGCATGGGTATCGTTAAAGCAAGCCGACAAAAAGGAAATGATCCGCACAAATGTTACCGGTACGGCGAATTTGGTTAATTTATGCCTGCAAAAAAAGGCGAGGCTGGTGCATGTTAGCTCGGTTGCGGCTATCGGGCTGGCAAAGCCGGGCGAATTGATCACAGAAAATAATCACCTGGACCTGGCCACTGAAACCGACGGCTATGCCATATCAAAGCTGGAAAGCGAGATGGAGGTGTGGCGGGGCGTTGCCGAGGGCCTGGACGCCGTTATTGTAAACCCATCTATCATTATCGGCGCGGATGCCGGAATAAAAGGAAGTGGCGAATTATTTGAGACAGTACGCCGGGGCCTTAAATTTTATACATCGGGCAGCAGCGGGTTTGTGGACGTGGAAGATGTGGTTAAAGCGATGATAGCCGTAATGAACAGCGACATTCATGCCGAACGTTTTATTGTAAGCGCGGAAAATCGCGGCTATAAACAAATTACGGCTGAAATTGCCGATGGTTTTGGGATAAATCCCCCCGCCTGGTACGCCACCCCTTTTATGCTGGGCGTGGGCTGGCGCGTGGCCGCGTTTATTGGGAAATTAACCGGCAAGCCACCCGGAATAGACAAAGTTTCGGCGCAAGCGGCATCGGTAACAAGAAATTATGATAACTCCAAAATAAAAAAGGCCGTCGGGATCGAATTTAAACCGGTAAGCCAAACCATCCGCGAAGTTTGCGAACGCCTTGGTTAGTATTCGCCTATCGATAGCAACACCAGCGTGCAGGCATATTCAGTTTCGATGCCATTTTCATTTGCCATGCGGCGAAGCTCGGAGTTTTCGGTGCCGGGATTAAAGATGATCCGTTTGGGATGGGTGTTTAAAATATAATCGTATAATTCGGGCTGGTGCTGCGGGCCGACATATAACGTTATCGTATCGATATCGTGGTGGATGGTCTCCGGTTTTTCGATCGCCACACCGGCTACTTCACCTTTTTTTAACCCCACATTTACGATGCTATGCCCGTTTCTCGCCAGCCGGTTTGCGGCCAGGTAAGCGTAGCGGGCGGGGTTCGGCGTGGCGCCTAATACCAAAGTTTTTTTATCAGCCATACCTTTATTTTTTGATTTCACCGATTTGTTAGTGATTTCACCGATGACCCCTACAATCGGTGTAATCACTACAAAAATCGGTGAATCGTCTATAAAATCATGTTCCTATCTGTGTAATCCTCGTTAATAATGCGATCTGCCCGGCATGATACACATGATGCTGAATAAGGCCAGTCACCAGGTTTTCATAGGTAATTACCGGTTCGGTTTCGCGCGTATCATTAATTAACTCGTCCCATTTATCTTCCGGAAAACCTTCGATCGCGCCGAGCAAATTTACGCTAACGAGCTTCAGGTCATTGACATAATTCTGCCATTTTTGTTCGTCGGGTTTCCCCGGATCAGGCCAATCGCCGCTTGAAGGCACGCCCGCCGCCATACCGTTTAACCTGTCGAGCGTTTCCTCGGTCCATGCCAGCATGTGCAGCACGATGCCGGCAATTGTATGAATGCTGCCCTGCGGCTTTTCATAAGCTGCTTCAAAACCCACGCCTTCAAGCAGGGCGTACACCGGCGGCCCGTACCAGGCTTCGCCCGACAGTACGCGCTGCAGTTCCCCTTTAAGTTGTTCAGATTTGCTCATGTCAAAGTTTTTGAAGCTGCTATGGCGCAATTGATCCCGTCAATCGCAGCAGAAATTATGCCACCTGCGTATCCTGCCCCTTCGCCGCAGGGAAATAAACCCGCAACCTGCGGGTGCTGTAGCGTTTCCTTATCCCGCGGTATCTTAACCGGCGATGAGGTGCGCGATTCCACACCAACCAATATCGCTTCGTTGGTATAATATCCCTTCATTTTGCGGCCAAACGCCGGCAGCGCCTTACGCAGCCGCTCGTTGATCCAGTACGGTAATATTTCTTTCAGCGGTGCACTTTTTGTGCCGGGCAAATACGAGTTAACCGGCAAAGAGCCAGACACCCGGCCTTCAACAAAATCAACCATGCGTTGCGCCGGCGCAACCAGTCGGCCACCGCCGGCTTTATAAGCACGTTGCTCGATTTCTGCCTGGAACCGCAGCATTTTTAATGGGTCATCTTCATCGCCGGCCACATCTGCCAGGTCGACCTGCACCACTGTCCCCGAATTGGCAAACGGGTTATTTCTTTTCGATGGGCTCCAGCCGTTTACCACGATCTCGTTAGGTTCAGTTGCACATGGCGCAATAATCCCCCCGGGGCACATGCAAAATGAAAATACACCGCGGTTATCAACCTGTTCCACTAAATTATAATAAGACGGAGGCAGGTCGGGGCTGCGGTGCTCGCAATGATATTGCGCCTGGTCAATGATCTCCTGGGGGTGTTCAATACGCACGCCCAATGCAAATGGTTTTGCCTCGATCAGTATGTTCTGCCGGTGCAGCATTTCAAAGATGTCGCGCGCTGAATGACCGGTAGCAAGGATCACCGCGCCGGCGTTAAGCTCTTCACCGGATGCCAGCTCAACACCCTTGATCTTACTAAATCCGACCGATAATGCGGTTACTTTCGTATTAAAATGAATCTCGCCGCCCGCGTTTAAGATACTTTCCTTTATCGAAGTAATGATCTGCGGCAATTTATTGGTGCCGATGTGCGGCCGCGCGTCGATCAGTATATCTTCGGTGGCACCATGAGCTACAAAAGTTTTCAGCACGGCGTTTACATCGCCCCGCTTAGTGGACCGTGTATATAGCTTACCGTCAGAGTAGGTCCCGGCACCGCCCTCGCCAAAGCAATAATTTGATTCCGGGTTAATCAGGCCCTGCTTGTTGATATTAGCAAGGTCGCGGCGGCGCTGTTTAACGTCCTTGCCGCGTTCTAAAATAATGGGCTTTAAACCCAGCTCAATACATTGAAGTGCGGCAAACAGGCCGGCCGGCCCGGCGCCTACGATGATAACCGGCTTGCCCGCATTTACATTGGGATATTTAACCGTAAAATTTTCGGGGACATAGACTTCATCAACAAAAACCTGCAGCTGCATGCGATAAACCACCTTGCGGCCGCGCGCGTCGATAGAACGTTTGAGGATTTTTATGCCGGATATTTTTTGCGGCGAAATATTTAAGGTGGAGACGGCGATCCTTTTTAAAGCGAGTTCATCCTCCTGCTGCCCGGGCGGGCAAACAATTTCAATTTCTTTGATCATGCAGTTGCCGGGTTTTTATCCCGGATACGACAAAGATAGAAAGCCCCCTCTAAATCTCCCCCGGTTGGGGAGACTTTTTTATCCGGTTGGGGAGACCTTTTAAAAACCGTTCGTCAACAGGCGTGAGTTGGGTCAAATCGTCCGCCTTTGTATCACTACCGTTCGAAAACGAACAGTTTCGTAGTAAGGCTATTTTATTAAGCTGCTGATAATCAGTAAATTAAAATAGGGGCATTAACATTGGCATAGCTTAGTCAAACACGACAAGATGATGACCACCGATATTACTTTAGCTCAACTATGGGCAGGGTGCCTGCGAAACGATCGCAAACAGCAGGAACTATTGTACCGAAAACTGGCGCCAAAAATGCTGGCCGTTTGTATGCGTTATGCGCACGACAAAGATGAGGCGCAGGATATTTTGCAGGAAGGCTTTATCAAGATGTTCAACAACGCGCATAAATACCGCGGCGAAGGTAACCTTGAAGGGTGGGTACGACGGATTATGGTGCACTGCGCCATATCGCGGTACCGCAAGTTAAAGCCCCTGGTACTGGTTGAAGATTTTCCGGAAGATAATAGCGGCCTGAGTCATGGATATAACGGTCATGGCCTGGAGGAAAAAGACCTGTTGAACCTTGTGCAAAAACTGCCAGATGCTTATCGTTCGGTGTTTAATATGTATGCGGTGGAAGGATACTCTCACCAGGAAATAGGAAAAACCCTCGGCATGACTGAATTATTGTCGCGCACAACGCTATACAGAGCGCGGGGTATTTTAAAAGACATGATCTCTCAGCTTACCGCATGCGAGCAGCACTGCCTGGCAGGATAAAACAATCATGCGCGAAATAATCGTTCCAGGCTGGTAATTAACAATTTAATACTCACCTTCTATAAATTTTAGTTATTTTGCGGGCTGGTAAAATTATTGATAATAAGTGACCCCATTGTTTTTACCCCAGCCCTTCAGACTATGGTTAGCCGCGATATTGATATCCGTGCTGACGGGTTGCATAAAAGACCAGTATGACATCGTTCCGGTTACCGGAAAAAGTGTACCTATCACTGTTGTGGTTGATCAAACCAAACCGGGTTACCATATCTCATCAGAATTTGAAGGACTGAGCTTTGAAACCGGCCTTTTAGCACAAGATGGAGCGTTTTTAAGTACCGATAACACGGTGGCTGTTCAGCTAATCAAAAACCTGGGAAAGGGTATACTGCGCATCGGCGGAAACACCAGCGACGAAGTGGGATGGGCGGGCACCGGCTCGCCCGGGAAAACGCTTATGAAAAAGCTTACAACGACCGATATTGATCATTTAGCCGAATTTTCAAAAGCGACAGGCTGGCCGGTTATATTCGGATTAAACCTGGGGGATTACAACCCCGAAATCGCTGCAGCCGAAGCCGCTTATGTAGAAGGTAGTTTAGGAAGCAACCTGTATGCTTTTCAGTCGGGCAACGAGCCGGATGTATTCAATCTTAGTAAACGTGGGCACACTTATGGTTACGCTGATTATCAGAAAGAATGGGATAGCTATTTTTCATCAGTAAAAAGCGCTTCGCCGCACGCGCATTTCGCCGGGCCCGATATCGATCCTTTTAATCCCGCGTGGCTGGAGTCGTTTGCCAAAAACGAACATCAGCATGTCGTTCTGCTGGACGGGCATTATTACAGCACCGGTCCGGCATCAAACGCGGCCATTACGTATCATGACATTTTAAAACCTAATCCCCAGTTAAGCAGTTACCTTGTTCAGCTCAGTAAAATATCGGCAAAATATCACTTGCCATACCGGATCTCTGAAGGCAACAATGTTTGGGGAGGCGGCAAACCAGGGGTAAGCGATGTTTTCGCCTCGGCGTTATGGGCACTTGATTTTATGTGGACCGTTGCCGAAAATAATGGACGCGGCGTTAACTTCCACAGCGGTGCCAGGCATTTTGCTTATACGCCAATAGCTTTGGAAAACGGCACGTTTGTGGCACGCCCCGAATATTATGCAATGCTGGCATTTAAATATGGCGGAGTTGGCGGCACCATTATCCCGGCAACGATTAACGATCCGCGCGATTATAATAACTGCACGGCTTATGCGTGTATGAACGCTAACAATACCTATTCGGTAACGCTCATTAATAAGGAGGACGCCAAAAACTTCGACTTCACCATACAACTTACCAAAACGGCCTCGACTATAAAAATCGACCGGCTTATAGCACCGTCGATCACTTCAAAAACGGATGTCACTTTTGCCGGCAGCGCAGTGAATGCAGATGGAACTTTCGTTCCTTCATCTGAAGAACATACCGTAAACAACGAAAATTTTGTGGTGTATGTGCCTGCCGGGAGCGCGGCAGTAGTTACCATTAAATAGGTTTATATTAGCGGCTTGCCCATCCGGGTATAAATTGGTTAACAAACATTGCCATTATGGCATAACAAATAATGGTTTGTAACAACGGTATACGTTTTGTAATCTAAAGTTTCGTAAATTCACATCACTTAAATCTAACAAAGCATTCAAATGAAAAATTTATTAATAGTCGTAGGCATTGTAATCGTTATCTGCTTAGTGGGTTCGTGCAGCAGCTACAACAGCATGGTGTCGAAAGATGAAACTGTAAAAGCCAAATGGGGCGCGGTCCAATCACAATACCAACGCCGGTCCGACCTGATACCCAACCTTGTTGCCACTGTTAAAGGGGCTGCAAACTTTGAAAAGAGCACTTTGGTTGAAGTAACCAATGCACGGGCCAGGGCTACCTCCATCCAGGTTGACCCGACTAAGCTCGATCCGGCCACCATTCAAAAATACCAGGCAGCGCAGGGCCAGCTAAGCACTGCTTTAGGGCGTTTGCTGGTGGCATCCGAGAATTATCCCACATTGCGGTCAAACGATAACTTTACTGCATTGCAGGCGCAGCTTGAGGGTACGGAAAACCGCATTAACGTTGCCCGCCTTGATTTTAACGATGCAGTGCAGCAATATAATACGGCAATACGATCGTTTCCTGCCAATATAACTGCCGGTCTTTTCGGATTTCATCCTAAGGGAAGCTTTGCGGCGGAAGCCGGCGCAGATAAAGCACCGAAGGTTGCATTTTAACTTATCGATTTCACCGATTAGAAGATGATTACACCGATTACCTGCGGTATTAAACTACCAAACGGCGTAGTTTTCATCAATCGGTGAAATCATTTATACAATCAGTGTAATCACTATCAATATGGCCATATTTACCGAAGAGGAACAGCAGCGCATCCGCACAGCGATCGAGAATGCCGAAAAACATACTTCGGGTCAGCTAAGGGTTTGTATCGAAAAATCGTGCAGTGAAGATGTGCTTGACAGAGCAGCCAAATATTTTCACAAGCTGGACATGCATAAAACACAGCTGCGTAACGGGGTATTGATCTATGTGGCAACGGCCGACCGCAAATTTGCCATTATTGGTGATGCAGGCATAAACAAGGTGGTTCCCGAAAATTTTTGGGATGATACCAAGGATGATATGCTTGAACACTTTAAAAAGGGCGACCTGGTAGAAGGTATTGTTACCGGGCTTGAGATTGCCGGCGACCACCTTGAAAAATTCTTTCCGCATCAATCCGGTGACAGCAACGAACTTTCCGACGATATAGCCTTCATGGACGGCGATTAAAAACAACAACGATGTTTAAAAAACTAACGATATCCTTATTACTGCTGCTAACAGTGGTGATGGCTTTTTGCCAGCAGCTACCGCCAAAGTCCGGCACGCTGGTGACCGATTATACCAACACGCTTTCAGCAGGCGATAAACAGCAGCTCGAGAATAAATTGGTGGCATTCAACGACTCTACCTCCACGCAAATTGCGGTGGTGATCATGAAATCGGTTGGCGAATATGACATTAACGAATATGGTCAAAGGCTGGGCCGTGCGTGGGGCATCGGCGAAAAAGGAAAAAATAACGGGGTGTTGTTACTGATCGCGATGAGCGACCATAAGGTGGCTATTCAAACCGGCTATGGCGCCGAAGGCGCGGTAACGGATGCTGCCACTCATCAGATCATACAAACCGATATCGTTCCGCGCTTTAAACAGCAAGACTATTACGGGGGCATCAATGCTGCCACCGATGATATGATGAAGCTGATGAGGGGAGAATACAAGGCCGACAGCAAACCGCGGCAACGTTCAAGAGGTGGCAGCGGAGGTATATTCACCCTGTTCTTCATCGTTCTTTTTATTTTGATCGCGGTATTCCGCGGTGGGGGCGGTGGTGGTCATGTGATTGGTGGCCGCGGTGTAAGCCCTTTCTGGTGGTTCCTGGGCGGCGCCATGCTTGGCCGGGGTAGCGGCGGAGGCGGATGGGGAGGTTTCTCCGGTGGCGGTGGCGATGGTGGCGGAGGCGGCTTCGGTGGGTTCGGCGGCGGTGATTTCGGTGGTGGTGGGTCAAGCGGCAGCTGGTAATCTGAACCGCTTATCCATTCTCAATTATCAACTGCGTGATGCTGCAATCAATAAATCTATGGTTCGAACTATGGACTACAAAAATCTCACCTGGAAAAAACTTTCGTCTAAATATTTACACAAAGGCCCCTGGGCCACGCTGCGGTCTGACAGGTGCATGATGCCCGATGGCCGGCTGGTCGAAAATTACTATGTTCTGGAATACCCCAATTGGGTAAACGCGGTTGCGCTTACGGAAGATAATAAAGTAATCATGGTGTATCAATACCGGCATGCAGCCGAAATTGTCTCGCTCGAGATACCCGGCGGTGTAATAGAGGAGGGTGAGTCGCCGACAGAAGCGCTGCGCCGCGAGCTTTTGGAAGAAACCGGGTATGCATTTAGCAACTTTGAGTTGCTTTGCACCGTTTATGCCAATCCCTCAACTGCCAATAACCAAACCTATTGTTACCTGGCGCGGGGCGGTAAAAAAGTTCAGGAACAATCACTCGACGGTCAGGAAGAGATCGTGGTTGCAACATTCACCATCGCGCAGGTAAAACAATTACTCGCCGACAATAAAATAGCGCAGGCGCTGCACTGCACCGGTTTGTTTTACGCGCTTGCTAAGCTGGACCAAATAGCTTAAAGCGGAAAGATCAAAGTAAAAAGCCTGCAATTTCAATTTTTAAAACCGGCCGGAAAATTTGTTGTTGTGTTTATATGAAAGCAATAACATTCCTATTAGCCCTTGCCATGTCGGCTTCGGCGTTTGCGCAGCGGCATGAAGCCTTATCACATGGAACAGTTTTCGGTTCAAAGCCCAATGATGCGGCAACCATAAAAGCCGCCAATCTTGAAAGCTACATGGCTAAAAAGGCGCGGATAAGCACCACCATCAGTGGCGAAGTCACAAAAGTAACTAAAAGCAAAGGCGGTTGGTTTGAAATCGACGCGGGCAACGGCAAAACCATAGCCGCTCATTTTCGCGATTATAAAATTAGTATACCGGAGGCATTAAAAGGAAAACACATTATTGCGGAAGGCGTTGCGGCAAAGCAATTTATTGCTGATGACATGCAGCACATGGCCGGCGATACCGCGAGGGGTAAAAAGCAACATCGCGTTAATACCAATCCAAAACAGCGGATAACATTTGAAGTTTCGGGATTGATGGTGGAACGGTGAGCTAAAAGCAAAAAGCTTAAAGCGGAAAGCTTTCTGCTTTGGTCTTTTCGCTTTAAGCTTTTTACCGGCTTAAATACATCGATTTTTCCTTATACAAATGCCTGAAGTATGGGTCCTGCAGGTTAGGTATAAAGCGTATGGCCTCGCCGGTCGACTTCATTTCGGGCCCGAGCTCCTTATTTACTTCCGGGAACTTATCAAAAGAAAAAACCGGCTCCTTGATGGCATAACCCCAAAGCTTGCGTTCGATAGTAAAATCCTTAAGCTTGTTAACGCCCAGCATTACCTTAGCGGCAATGTTAATATACGGAACATCGTACGCTTTCGCGATAAAAGGGACCGTACGCGATGCACGCGGATTAGCTTCGATCACGTAAACCTTATCGTCTTTTATTGCAAACTGGATGTTGAGAAGGCCCAATACATTTAATGCCTTTGCAATCTTAATCGTATATTCTTCCATTTGCTGGATGGCATTGTCCGAAAGGTCGAACGGCGGCAGCACAGCATAGGAGTCGCCGGAGTGGATGCCGGCGGGCTCAATGTGCTCCATCATGCCGATGATATGTACATCATCACCATCGCTTATTGAATCGGATTCCGCTTCGGCGGCGCGATCCAGGAAATGATCGATCAATACCCGGTTGCCGGGAAGGTTCTTCAATAACCCCACCACCGCTTTTTCAAGGTCCTCATCGTTGATCACGATGCTCATCCCCTGGCCGCCCAATACATAGCTTGGACGAACCAATACCGGGTAGCCTACATGGTGGGCCACCTCAAGCGCTTCCTCGGCGCTTTCGGCCACACCGTATTTCGGATAAGGGATATCCAATTCTTTTAACAGGTCCGAGAAACGGCCGCGGTCTTCGGCAATATCCATATCGTTAAACGAGGTGCCAATAATGCGAATACCATGCTCGTGCATTTTTTCGGCCATCTTTAATGCGGTCTGCCCGCCCAGCTGAACGATAACACCGTATGGTTTCTCCATCTCGATAATCTCGCGCACATGTTCCCAATAAACCGGTTCAAAATACAGCTTATCAGCCATATTAAAATCCGTCGACACCGTTTCGGGATTGCAGTTGATCATGATGGCTTCGAAGCCCGATTCCTTCGCGGCGAGCAAACCATGCACGCAGCTATAGTCAAATTCAATGCCCTGGCCAATGCGGTTGGGGCCCGAGCCGAGTACAATTATTTTCTTCCTGTCGGACACGACAGATTCATTCTCGCCTTCGTAGGTTGAATAATAGTAGGGGGTTTTCGCAGGGAACTCCGCCGCGCAGGTATCCACCATTTTGTAAACCCGTTTTATGCCCAGGCTTTTGCGGCGCTGGTAAACATCCTCCTCGGTTACCTGGCCTAATATATAAGCGATCTGGGTGTCTGAGAATCCTTTTTGTTTTAACAAAAAGAAAAACTCTTCCGGGATATTGTTCAGCGAGTAACGGCGCAGCTCATTCTCCAGGTTAACGACATCGGCTATTTGGTTCAAAAACCAGCGGTCGATCTTGGTCACCTTGCGAACCGACTCGATCGGCACGCCCAGGCTCAACGCATCATAAATATGGAACAGGCGGTCCCAGCTTGGGTGCTCCAGGCTGTACATAATTTCTTCCAGGTTGCGGCTCTGGCGACCATCGGCGCCTAAACCGGCGCGGCCTATTTCCAAACTTTGACAGGCTTTTTGCAATGCTTCTATAAAGCTGCGGCCAATGCCCATCACCTCGCCCACCGATTTCATTTGCAAACCGAGCAGGCGGTTGGCGCCTTTAAATTTATCAAAGTTCCAGCGCGGTATTTTCACGATCACGTAGTCCAGCGTCGGCTCAAAATAGGCCGACGTTGTTTTGGTGATCTGGTTCTCTATCTCATCTAGGTTATAGCCGATAGCCAGTTTCGCGGCGATCTTGGCAATAGGATATCCCGTGGCTTTTGACGCCAACGCGGATGACCGTGATACGCGGGGATTGATCTCGATGGCGATGATGGCTTCATCGGCCGGGTTTACCGAGAACTGCACATTACATCCGCCGGCAAAGTTGCCAATGGCGCGCATCATGCGGATGGCCTGGTTGCGCATATCCTGGTAACAGCGGTCGCTCAGCGTCATGGCGGGGGCCACAGTGATCGAGTCGCCGGTGTGTATACCCATCGGGTCGAAGTTCTCGATAGAGCAAATGATGATCACATTATCGTTGCTATCGCGCAATAATTCCAGCTCGAATTCCTTCCATCCTAAAACCGCCTGCTCAACCAAAACCTCATGCGTTGGCGAAGCCTGCAGGCCGCGGCTCAGCGCGGCGTCAAACTCTTCCTTTTTATGAACGAAGCCACCGCCCGATCCGCCCAGAGTATAGCTGGGGCGTATTACCAGCGGGAAGCCAATTTCCTGCGCGGCTTCCTTGCCCTCTAAAAATGAATTCGCTATCCTGGAATTTGCCACGCCAACACCGATGTCTACCATCAGCTGGCGGAAGGCTTCGCGGTTCTCGGTTTTTTCGATCGCCGCCACGTCAACACCGACAACTTTTATATTATATTTTTCCCAAATGCCGCGTTCTTCAGCTTCTTTGCAAAGATTTAATGCCGTTTGTCCGCCCATGGTGGGCAGCACGGCATCGATCTGCTGTTCCTTTAATATCGTTTCGATACTTTCGCAGGTCAGGGGCAGCAGGTAAACATGATCGGCAATCACTTTATCCGTCATGATCGTAGCAGGATTGCTGTTGATGATGGATACCGAAATGCCTTCGTCTTTCAATGAAAGCGCGGCTTGTGAACCGGCATAGTCAAACTCGCAGGCCTGGCCAATGATGATAGGGCCCGAACCGATAATTAAAACAGATTTGATGGAGTTGTCTTTGGGCATAGTTTTTTTGAGTCTTGAGCTTTAAGTCCTGAGTGTTAAGTCTTGCCCAATTAAAATTATGGACTATTGACTACCGACGATGGACTTAAAATACTATGCGCTGAAAGCGAACCAAACCGACTTCAGCGTCGGGATGCAAAGATAGAAAAATAAGAAGCATATAGATTTATTAATTTCATTTTATAACCCTCCCGGTTACCCATGTATCGTCTCGGCTTTACCGTAGTTTTGCACCACCTTCGCTTCATAGACCAGGTACTGTTTCCAGCGTTTGTCCACATCGATATCGCCCGCATATTTTTTTGCAAGACGTATAAAAGTGGCGTAATGCGTGGCCTCGCTGATCATCAGCTCGTGATAAAATGCCGACAGTTCCGCGTCGTCGATATTTTCAGATAGTACTTTAAAACGCTCGCAGCTACGCGCTTCGATCATAGCCGAAAAAAGCAAACGGTCCACCAGCTGCTCCGTCCTTCCCCCGCCGATAATGATGAATTTGCGCAGCTCGTTCACGTAGTTATCCTTGCGTTCGCGGCCAAGCACAAACCCGCGCGCTAAAATTATATCATGAACACGTTTAAAATGGTCCATTTCTTCCTGCACAAGCTGCGCCATTTCCTGCACCAGGTCGGATAAATTTGGGTTTTGTACGATCAGCGTTATGGCATTACTGGCTGCCTTCTGCTCACAAAATGCATGATCGGTTAAAAGTTCCTCTATGTTACTTTCGACCACATTCTTTACCCAAAGCGGGTCGGTAGGCAATTGCAGCTTGAGAATGGTTTTTTCGCTCACAATGCGAAGATACAGGTTATTCCTCTTCATTAAATACCGCGCTATTGAAAAGCAGTCGGGCGTGAAACGCGGAACGAATCTCCAGGCCTTTTATCGTTTCATAACATTTGCCTTTAAATGGAAAACTTTTTAAGGAACCGATAAATAGTTTGATCGTATTTTACCAGCTACGAGCCGTTAAATAAATACCGTGAAAACACGGGTTGACGGCCTTTGTATTATAAGGTAAGTTTGGTTTGTATTCTATCGAACCAAACTTATCAAAACATGGGCTATGTATTAGTAACGGCTGATTTTCCGGATGTTAATGCCGGGCAAAAAGCGGAGATTTATCGCGGATTGGGAAAGAAATGGCAACAGACGCGCGAACCGGCCAGCGGTGTTATCGTTTGGTTTGCGCAATTTAAAAATACGTTTTCAGAGACAGATTTTATAAAAGCCGTTATCAACGACTTTGTTGCCTGTGCACCGCCTTATTGTAATCCGAGACTGGCTTTGCAGCTGAGCACTACCAAACCGGCAGTTAGCAACCTGCGGTAATTTCGCAAATGGCAAACCTAAACCGTTAAAAATGAATTACGTAATTGTAAAAGCGAATTTCCCTGCAACAAGCACCGAACAACGGGAGCAGATTTACGCCTGCCTGGAGAAAGACAATTGGAAAAAAGTGCACGACGGTGCTGAACCGGTTTGGTACACATCCGTTGAAAGCGCCACATCTGAGCCGGACCTGATCAACAAGGCCATCCATGATTTTATAAGTTGCTCAAAGCCCTACTGTAATCCCAACCTCGAATTGCAGTGGGGGCCTACCCTCACAACTTTCCATAGCCTGGTATAACCGGTCGGCCGCATCATTATAGCACAGCCGTGAAAATGCCTGTGGTGTTAAACTTTTTGAAGCTGATTTTGTAGTGAATACATGGCGGACAAAAATCACGTACTGACGGCAAAGGAATCCGACGCACGATACGTATTGCAAAAAGTTCAACCGGCGCTGCTTGGCCTGATGGATGGCTCGGTATCTACACTGGCGCCTATATTTGCTGCTGCCGGGTTAACCGGCCGCCCGCTGAGCGCCTTTTTCGTAGGTCTGGCCGCCTCGCTGGGAGCGGGGATAAGCATGGGTTTGGCTGAAGCTTTGTCGGACGATGGCACAGTAACAGGCAGGGGAAAGCCCCTCGTGCGCGGTTTAATAACCGGCTTTGCAACGGCAATTGGCGGGATGCTTCATACCCTGCCGTTTTTGATATCCGATTTAAAAACTGCCCTGCGCGTAGCTTATGTAGTAGTGGCGTTTGAATTAATTGCCATTGCGTTTATACGTTATCGATTTATGAAAACGCCGTTGGCATCAACTATTGTACAAGTGATAATTGGCGGCGGCATTGTATTTGCCATAGGCATGTTGTTAGGTAGCCTGGGCGCTGCCGGTTAATCATATGGCCATGAAATTAGGTCCCGAAATAAAAAAAATCCTGAATAAAACTTATACCGCGTCGGTAATGACAGAGGTGCGTTTTAAAAACATTGACCTGGCGTTTAAAACGGATGACGCCGGACGGCCTGTTTTGCTATTTATGGGTAAAAAGGATGCCAACGGAAACATTAAAGGCGAGCGTTTTGTGCGCACGATTAAAACCGATGCCGATGGCACGGTTATAAAAGACCATTGGGAGCATAAAGGAAAGGCGACGTGATCACTGCCGGCCACATGGCGGCCATTAACGCCATTACAGTTACCGCTTATTCCTCATCGTCATCTGAGTCGAGCGTATATGACGGCCCGGAAGCATCGTACGCCTGGTTTAACGCATCGGTTTTGTCAACGTCATCCATGCCAGTGTTATCATCAAAGCCGTTGGAATGGATGTCTTGCTGGCTTAATTGTTCATCGTCTTCGGTTTCCGAATCATCGGGGGGTAACGGGTTTGCTGGAGTTATCATGATCTGTATGATTTATGATAACATACCAATGAAAAGGTTGTTTCTGATATTCAAGGAAATTTACCGGCTGATCATGATTAAATTAAAATAGTCCTTCGTCGGCAAAGCTTAAAAAAGCCGCATCGCTGATGATCAGGTGATCGAGTATTCGAATATCGAGCAGTGCGCCGGCTTCGGCGAGTTTTTTGGTGAGATGGATATCCTGCTGGCTGGGTTTCAGGTTGCCCGACGGGTGGTTATGCACCATAATTATGCCGGTTGACTGATGCTGTAAGGCGATGCTGAAAATGATCTTTGGATCCACCACCGTGGCAGATAATCCTCCCCGGCTAACCAGTTCTTTTCCGATCACTTTTTGTGACCTGCCTACCAATATGATCCAGAACTCCTCGTGATTAAGGTCGACCAGATGCCGTCGGATAATATTGTAAGCATCGCGGCTGCTACCGATCGTTTCGGGGGCTTTGCTATCGAAATCATTGCGGCGGCGGCCTAACTCGAGCGCTGCAATAATAGAGATCGCTTTCGCCTCGCCAATGCCCTTAAAGTTGGAAAGCTCGTTAATGGATGCTCTGCCAAGTTTATTGAGATCGTTGTCGTAATGATGCAAGATACGCTTGCTTAAGTCCACCGCACTTTCGTTGCGGCTGCCCGAGCCAATGAGTATAGCGATCAACTCGGCGTCGGTTAATGAGCGGCGGCCCTGCGCGCCGAGCTTTTCGCGCGGCCGGTCTTCTTCGGCCCACGATTTGATGCCGATCCTGTGGTCGTGGTTATTCACGGCATTAAATTAAGAATTTTTTGTTTGAACCACGATTTTTTGGACTTTTGGAGCGCCATGATCGATATCGTGGTACAGATATCGATTCTATGATCAATACCATTATTTTCGACCTTGGCGCGGTGCTCATCGACTGGAACCCGCATTATATGTACAGCGAGATCTTTACCGACGAAGAGGAAATGAAAAATTTCCTGGCTACGGTTTGCACCCCCGATTGGAATGAAGAGCAAGATGCCGGCAGATCGCTGCAGGAAGGTACCGACCTGCTGGTTAAACAGTTCCCGCAGCACGAGGACAAAATACGCGCTTTTTATTCGCGCTGGGTGGAGATGTTAGGCGGCCCGTTGCACGACACCGTCGAGATATTCAAAGAGTTAAAGGAAAGCGGAAAATATAAGATTTACGCACTCACTAACTGGTCTGCCGAGTTGTTCCCGCACGCCATAAGCCGCTACGATTTTTTAAATTGGTTTGACGGCATTGTCGTGTCAGGTGCTGAAAGGATGCGTAAACCGCAACCGGAATTTTATCAATTGCTGCTCGACCGTCATCATATCAAGGCAGACGAAGCCTTATTTATCGACGATAATTACCGGAATATCCTTGCGGCCGAAAAATTGGGAATAAAATCAATTCATTTTACTTCTGCGGGCGAATTAAAAAATGCGCTGACGGAGCTGAATATTCTATAGTTTGAATATTTCACAACAAAAATTAAAAGCCGTGACAGTATTTGTCACTATTCGCCCCCGTTCCGAACCTGCCTGCCGGCAGGCAGGCGCGACCGGGTTGGCGCATACCATACTTCGATTAGGTTAATTGTATTAAATTTGGCATTATACTGCCGGGATGAACAAATTTGAAACCGCAAACCAGCGACCAAAATTATATAAACATATTTTTTTCGATCTTGATCATACGATCTGGGATTTTGATAAAAACGCGGAGGAGGCTTTGCTTGAGTTGTATGCCATCCATAAGCTACAGCAGATCGGCCTGCATTCGGCGGATTTATTTATTGCGACCTATACCCGCAACAACCATCGGCTATGGGCCGAGTATCATACCGGCAAAATAACCAAAGATCAGCTGCGCGAAGCGCGGTTTAGAGCGACATTTATTGAACTGGGTGTGCATCCCGATCAAATTCCGTCAGGGTTTGAAGACGCCTATGTGAAGTTGTGCCCGACAAAAACCAACCTTTTCCCTCACGCACACGAAACATTGGAGTACCTGCAAAAAAAGTATACCCTGCACCTGATATCAAACGGGTTCAAGGAGTCGTCGGAGTTTAAAATAGGCAACACTAATATCGGCGGTTATTTCGAGCATATTATTATATCCGAGACAGTGGGCGTTAATAAACCCGACAAGGCCATATTTGAACATGCATTGCGCTTAGCCGGCGCCAACAAAAATGAATCGCTGATGATTGGCGACAGCCTGGAAGCCGATGTATACGGGGCTTTGAACTGCGGTATAGACGCCATTTATTTTAACCCGTTTAATTTGCCAAAACCTGACGATGTGCTTTTACAGGTTACGCACTTAAAAGAATTAACCTTAATGCTATAAGTATATATTCTCTGCATTGCGCATAAATACGTCGATTAGACGTTCTAATTGCACAATCGTGTGTGGGTTTACCAATACACAGCTGAACCGAATAAAAAGTTTCAAAGCGCTGAAACCTTTTACATTTAATAGAGTCTTAACATTAAGATAACCTAATTCACGGATATTTGTAAAAACTACGCAAGATGCAATTTGAGTTCGCTTATACGTATATGGTTGTGTGTGGATTGCTTTTCCTTGTAGGCATATTCTATCTCAGCCCTTATGAACTGAAAGTTAATGACGACGAGGACGACGAATAAGATCATTACTTTCAAAATCAACCCCAGTATCCCCGGCGTGTTTTGCCGGATGAAAATCTACTCCCTTAAATTTAATGGCAAAACGTGAAGTCGATATCGTAGTTATATCCGACGTGCATTTAGGCACTTTTGGATGTCATGCTAAGGAACTGCTTAAATATTTAAAAAGCGTTAAACCCGCCATGCTTATTTTAAACGGCGATATTATTGATATATGGCAATTCAGCAAGTCGTACTGGCCCGAAGCGCATATGAAGGTTGTGCGCCGGATATTAAAGTTTGTTACGGAAGGCGTGCCAGTATATTACCTGACGGGCAATCATGACGAGATGCTGCGAAAATTCACCGACTTTAACTTGGGCACCTTCCGGTTGCTCGATAAGATCGTGCTGAATATCGACGGTAAAAAAGCGTGGATTTTCCATGGCGATGTATTCGACGTTACGATGCAGCATTCCAAGTGGCTGGCTAAACTGGGCGCTATAGGATACGATACTTTGATATTGATCAACAGTCTGACGAATTGGTTTTTAACGTTGATCGGGCGGCCGAAACTGAGCTTTTCGCAAAAAGTAAAAGCCCGGTTCAAGGATGCGGTAAAGTTTATTAACCAGTTTGAACAAACAGCCGCCGATCTAGCTGTCGACAAATCATATCGATATGTAATTTGCGGGCATATTCACCAGGCCGGGATCAGGGAGATCGAATCAACCAAAAAATCAGGTTCTGTTTTATATCTAAATTCCGGCGATTGGGTGGAAAGCTTATCGGCGCTGGAGTACCACAACGGCAATTGGACTGTTTTTAAGTACGACCCGGTTAACTTTCACCACGATGCCGACGAGGAAGACAAAACGGATGCCGATGATCTGGAAGCTAAACTTGATATTAAAAATTTGTTTGAACAGTTTAAACAGGATCACGGTTAACCATTTGTTGAAAGTGGAAGGTTGTAAGGTTGAAATGTCGTAATATTGGGCGCGGCAGTTGGTGTTGTAATGGCAAACCTTACAACTTTTACATTCCAACCAATAAAAGCATGAAAATATTATTCGCCATACAAGGAACAGGGAACGGCCATATCAGCCGCGCGCGCGAAATTGTCCCGCTGTTACAACAATATGGCGAACTGGATCTTTTAATTAGCGGAACCCAGGCCGAGGTTAGCTTGTCGCAGCCCCTTAAATATAAATTTCATGGTTTCAGTTTTGTATTTGGCACCAGCGGCGGGGTGGATAAATGGGCTACGTATAAGATCATGAACACACGCAGGCTATGGCACGATATCCACAGCCTGCCGTTAAAGCAATATGACCTGATTGTTAACGACTTTGAACCCGTTAGCGCATGGGCGTGCAAGCTGCAGAAAATCCCATCGGTATCACTGAGTCATCAATGTTCATTCGCCTCGCCAAAAACACCAAGGCCCGCAAATTTCAACTTTGGCGAATGGCTGCTCAAATATTATTCGCCGACGACATATCACATCGGATTTCATTTTGAGCGGTACGACGATTTTATTCATACACCTGTGATAAGAAGCGAAATACGCAACCTTGAAACTTCGAATTTAGGCCACTATACGGTTTACTTGCCGGCCTATGATGATAAAATGCTCACCCAACTTTTAAAAAAAACCGAACGGGTGCAATGGCATATTTTTTCAAAAAGAAAAAAAACAGCGTACCAGGATGCGAATGTGAGAATACTGCCGGTAAACAATGAAAGTTTTAACAGCAGCCTGGCCTCCTGCGAAGGCTTGCTGACGGGGGGAGGTTTTGAAGGGCCGGCAGAGGCGTTGTTTTTACAAAAGAAGGTGCTGATGATACCTATGAAAAATCAGTACGAGCAGCAATGTAATGCCCTGGCTGCATCGCAGCTTGGCGTTCCGGTGATCAATGAAATTAACGATCACTTTGTTTACCATATTAACAACTGGCTAAACGACGACAAAAAAATACGCCTTAACTTTCCTGATGAAACCGCAGAAATTGTAGATAATATGGTAAAACAATATGCAAACGCCGAAGCGGTTTTATCCTGAGCAATTTTTCTGCTAATTTCGCCGGGGCAAAACAGCGGTGATGATCAAAATCTTTAAAACACACAGCCCGTTCAATATTTTTTGGCTCGCCGTTTTACTCTTTTTTTTACGCGGAAGCTATTTGTTTCATGCACCGGCCCAGGTAACATTAAACTTTTCAGGACCCATTTCGCGCCTGTTGCTTCCTGTTTCCTATTTATATACATTTTCGCCGTTTTATAATATCGTTATCGCCGCCATCCTTGTTTTTATCCAGGCCTTACTGTTGAACTTTTTAGTAAATCACTATAATTTATTAGGCAAGCCCACGTTTTTACCCGCCCTTATGTACATAACGCTGTCGGGGCTTTTTACTCCGTTTTTGGTATTGAGCCCGCCATTGATATGCAATTTTTTGATCATTTGGCTCTTATTTAAAGTATTCAGTTTTTATAAAACCAACGATGCCAAATCGCCTGCTTATGATTTGGGGATGATCATTGCAGTCGGTTCTTTGATCTATCTTCCGTTCAATTATTTTTTTTTAGTTATCTGGACGGCTTTAATACTTTTCAGGCCGTTTAATTGGCGCGAATGGGTATCAGGTATCATAGGCTATGTTACTATATTTTTCTTTTTGGCGGTGTATTATTATTTGAATGATATACTGCCCGATCTTTACAATACCTGGAATCCGCTTGCAACCAGGTTTCCCGACAGGATTCGCATAAATTACTACAACTACCTGGTGCTGATACCCTTGATTCTCATCCTCGTGCTTTGTTTTTTTAAGCTTCAGCAAAATTTTTATAAAAGCTACGTCCAGATAAGAAAATCTTTTCAATTACTGTTTATCATTTTTCTTATAGGCGGCCTTTCATTTTATATTAAAGCGGCTGAATTTCATTTAAACCACTTTTTGCTGTGTGCTGTTCCTGCCGCCATATTTTGTTCCTATTATTTTTTATATGCGAAGCGTAAATGGATCTATGAATCATTATTCCTCTTGCTTATTGCGGGCATTATCTATTTTCAGTTTAACACTTTTTAACTTTTATATACGTTCAAATTACAGCTGTTATATTAGTTTTGTACCATGAAGTTCGGAGTAGTCATATTTCCCGGTTCCAATTGCGATGAGGACATTATTTATGTGTTAGAGAAAATAATGGGTCAGCAGGTTATGCGCCTATGGCATAAAGACCACGACCTGCAGGGCGCCGACTTTATTGTGTTGCCGGGCGGTTTTTCCTTTGGCGATTATCTTCGTTCGGGCGCTATTGCCCGGTTCTCACCCATTATGCAGGAAGTAATACAATTTGCGGCTAAAGGTGGGTATGTACTGGGAATATGTAACGGTTTCCAGATATTGACGGAAGCAGGCTTACTGCAAGGTGCGCTGCTGCATAACAAGGATCGTAAATTTATTTGCCGCAACATTTATATGAAAGCCCAAACGACAAATTCATTGATCACCGCGCAAATCGATCCGCAAAGAGCATTAAAAATACCGGTAGCCCATGGCGAAGGGAATTATTTTGCCGACGCCGGCGTTTTAAAGTCGCTCAATGATAACGACCAGGTATTGTTCAGGTATTGCGACGACGCAGGCAACATAACAACAGAATCAAATCCAAACGGTTCATTGCAAAATATTGCAGGTATATGCAACACTAAAAGAAACGTGTTTGGTTTTATGCCGCATCCCGAGCGCGCCTCGGACACTTTGGTAGCTAACGAGGATGGACTGGCTATTTTTGAATCCATATTATCAGCGGTCAAAGCCTGATGGCCAACCTGGTTGTCGATATTGGTAATACTTTCACAAAAATCGGCGTTTTTGAGCGTGATGAGTTATTAGAAACCAGGCAATATCAATCGATCGATACGGCGATAATAACAGGCTTTTTAAACAATCATAATATTAGCAGGGCCATAATTTCATCCGTTAAACCGGGTGTACAAAACTGGCAGTCAGCTTTATCGGAAAGAATACCGGTAATTTGGTTTAACGTGGAAATGACAGGTGCGGTCAATAATCGTTACGAAACGCCTGCGACGCTTGGCCTTGACCGGCTCGCCGCCGTAATAGGCGCAAACTACTTACACCGGGGAATGGATAGCCTGGTAATTGACGCCGGTACATGCATTACCTATGATTGGGTGGATGCAAAAGGCAATTATTTTGGCGGAAGTATATCGCCGGGGCTAAAAATGCGTTTTAAGGCTGTAAATTATTATACCGCCGCCTTACCGCTGATTAACGCTGATGAAACATTTGCTAAAACCTACGGCAACGATACGTCGTCGTCGATACGTTCCGGCATACAAAACGGCATAAAATATGAATTAACCGGCTTTATAGAAAGCTATAAAAGCAACGTAAAAAATTTGAATATCATACTAACAGGGGGCGACAGTATTTTTTTTGATACTCTATTGAAAAATAGCATCTTTGCGCCCTGTATTAAAATTGACCCTCACTTGGTTCTGAGGGGTTTAAATGCAGCTATACCACAGAATAATGATTAGATATATCAGTTTTTTTTTAATATTTCTTCTATCAGTTATTGTATTTGGCGCGTCGGCGCAATCAACAGCTACCTCAAGCTCCCCTTATTCAAAATTTGGCCTGGGCGATATTACCCCGCAATTACTGCCGCAAAATATAGCTATGGGCGGCATAGGTACAGCCATTAATAAAATAAGCGGCTATAACAATATTAACGTTATTAATCCGGCGTCGTACGGTACAATAAACTTTACAACCATCGACGCAGGTTTTTATTCAAACGTAGTTGGCTTAAACCAGGTTAACTCATCGGGGGCGACGGTAAATGCAACCAGTGGCAATTTCAGATTAAGTCATGTCGTATTTGCGATTCCCGTAAGCAGGCGCTCGGCCCTTAGCTTTGGATTATTGCCTTACAGCGAAATGGGATATGGTAATAAACAAACATTGAGCAAGGGATTTGGGACCGGTTCGGCGGCCGATACCAATGCCGTAAATTATATTTACAACGGGGACGGAGGATTGTCAAAAGCTTATATAGGGTATGGTTTCGGCCTTGGCAAGCACTTGCTTATCGGCGCAAATGTCTCTTATATTTTTGGCAATTTACAGCAATACAGCTCCACCGAAATACCTACTCTATTCGGAACTTTAAATTCGAGAGTAGAAAACAGTATGAGCGTTGGCGGATTAAACTACGACTACGGCATTCAATATTCGTTTGACTTTGGCGATCAGCAGCAAAAACACCTCGTGCTTGGCTATTCCGCCTCGGCAAACTCCCGTATCAATTCCACAAACAATTATCTTGTAAGCCAATATAGCTATGACGCGTCGGGTAACCAAAACCTGGCAGCCGATACGCTGATCAACCACCAGGGGGCAAAAAGCAAAATACAACTGCCGCAGATTAATCATTTTGGTATATCATATCAATATGATCTCAGGTTTTTGATCGGCGCCGACTATTCCATGGGAAAGTGGTCCGATCTTACCGTAGCAGGGGTGAACCAGGGATTACAGGACAGTAAAACATTTAATATTGGTGGTCAGTTTACACCCGATTACAATGCACTGCACAACTACTTTGCACGTACCGATTATCGCATCGGGTTTATTTACGATCAAACCTATTTAAACGTCAACAACACCAATATCACCCGTAAAGCGATAACTTTTGGGTTAGGCCTGCCATTGGCACCGAATAACTTAAGTTTCTATAAAATTAACTTCTCGGCCGAAATTGGTCAGCGCGGCACCTTAACCAACGGTTTAGTGAAAGAAAATTACGTCAATTTCCATTTAGGCTTCACGCTTAATGACAAGTGGTTCCAGCGGTTTAAATTCGATTAATTTCCTGTTCAATGTATCGTCGGGCAATAAAAAGATCGATCCTCTGTTTGCCGGCACTGTTTATTTGCATGCTGTTGTTAAGTTCATGCGAAAATTCATTGGATGATATAAAAAAAATATCCTCGAAAGAAGAAGATAAGCCTATTTCGATCTCAAAAGGCGTTGATATTATTTATAGCGATTCAGCCAAAGTTAAGGCGCATCTCACTACCCCTCTTATGATCGAATCGGACAATACGTTCCAGGAAATGCCGAAAGGCGTCAAGATCATTTTTTATGATGATAACCTTAAGGAGAAAGGGACCATCGTGTCTGACTATGCCATCCGCCGCGAGAAAGATAATATCATTGAATTTCGTAAAAACGTTGTAGCTACCAACACCCAGGGCGAGACTTTCAAGTCGCAAGAGCTCATATACGATCAAACCAACAAAAAACTTTATTCTACTAAGGCGGTACAAATTACCATGGCAAATGGCAATATCATGAACGGCACCAATTTTAGCAGTAACGAAACATTATATCCGTGGCATATGGATCAGTCGAGCGGATTGTTCCACGTTACGGATGACCTTGGTAAATAGTGTTTAAACCGCAATAAGCTAATTCACAATTAAACAACTTATAATTCCTATTCTCATGCAAATTTCTATTTTTGAAGAAATATATTATCCCCCTTTTAATAAACTCAGATGAATAATTGGTTCAAGCGGAATGGCATCCACTTTATAATTGGCGCAATTTTTTTAGTAATATGCTTTATTTACTTTACGCCGGCCTTCCAGGGCAAAACGTTAGGTCAATATGACGTAATTGGCGCTCAGTCAACCCAGAAGGAGATCAATGATTACCGGGCTAAAGACACCACCATATTATGGACTAACCAGATATTCAGCGGAATGCCGGCCTATCAAATATGGGCTCCCTATTCAAATAATATTACTACCTGGGTTATAAAGGGGCTCATCGCCGTTTTTCCGAATCCGATTTACGATGTGCTGTTATTATTATTCGGCACCTACTTTTTATTCACGGTATTAAAGCTCAATCCCTGGCTTTCTGCTGCTGGCGCGGTCGCGTTCACATTTTCGTCATATAACATCATTTTGCTTCAGGCCGGACATTCAAACCAGGCGCTCGCAATAGCTTTTTTTCCTTTAATTATTGGCAGCGTGCTGTTAACCTTGCGGGGCCGCTATTTGTTAGGCGGCGCCCTGACCGCCCTTTTCATGGCACTTGAATTTAAGGCGAATCACATACAAATGACGTATTATTTGCTCATGGCTTTAGCCATATTGTTGGGCATAGAATTATACCAGGCTATTAGATCAAAGGCCACAGGTGCCTTTTGGAAGTCAGTGGGATATTTAGCCGGTGCAATGGCTATTGCATTGCTGGTAAACGCTTCGCTACTGTGGAGTACGCTTGAATACAGCAAATACAGTTACAGGGGCCCGTCAAACCTGACTCAAAAAAATAAGGAGCCTTCAAACGGCCTCAGTAAAACTTATGCCTACCAATACAGCCAGGGTGTAGGCGAATGCCTTACTTTTTTAGTGCCTAATGCCTATGGCGGGGGTACGTACTCGGAACCGCCCGACCAAAACTCGGCATTAACAAAGGTATTTACCGGTAAAAACGTTCCGGAAGACCAGGCAGTCAATTATGCGCAGCAATTGTCGGGGATTCCGGGCCTTTCATCTTACTGGGGAGAAAAACGCCCCTCAACCTCAGGGCCGTTTTATTTTGGCGCCGTTATATGCTTTCTGTTCCTGTTCGGGCTGTTTATAGTCAAAAGCCGGATCAAATGGTGGATCGCCGGAACCGTTGTACTAACGTTATTACTGTCATTCGGCGGCAATTTCCCCTACGTTTCCGACTTGTTTTTCAACTATTTTCCATTTTATAATAAGTTCCGCACAGTTGAATCAATTATTGCTGTTACCAGTATCTGCTTTCCTATACTCGCATTTCTTGCCGTGCAAGAGATCATAACGACTACCGATAAAAAAGAAATACTTAAAAAATTAAGGCTTACCTTTTATATTGTGAGTGGCGTTATATTACTTTTAATAGCGTTGCCCCAACTTCTATTGAGCTTTAAACCCAGCGATTTTCAATCGGGTATAAGCTATCTTACACAGGCGCTTAAAGGCGATGGCGCTATGGCCAACAGTATAGCGAGTGCTATTGTTAGCGACAGGATAGACCTGGAGCGCGCAGATGCTTTCAGGTCGCTGATCTTTATAGCCCTCACATTTGGTATTGTATGGGCCTTTATCAAGACGAAAATTAACGCATCGGTATTTTCCATCGGGTTGTTTGCTTTGGTATTGATCGATCTTTGGCAGGTTGATAAGCGCTACCTGAAGGATGCGAACTTCCAGGAAAAACAAGAGGCCGATCAGCAAATAAAGCCGCGCGAAGTCGACCAGTTTATCAGTCGCGATACCGATCCCGATTTTCGTGTTTTTGATTATTCCGAGCTTCAGAATATGAAGCAGGATAACATGAATCCTTTTCTCCATAAGTCCATCAGCGGCTATTCGGCAGCCCGCCTAAAGCGGTATGATGAATTGATGGATAACCAGTTAATGGTTAACCCGCCCAATCACGATGTTTTGGATATGCTGAATGTAAAGTATATTATTACACAGGATACAGGGCGCAATTATAAACTGGTGAGTAATAACACCGCATGCGGGCATGCCTGGTTTGTAAAAAGTGTGAAGATCGCGAAAAATGCCGACGAAGAAATGCAGGCCATAAGCAGCTTTGCACCAAAGGATGAAGCCATTGTGGACCAGCGTTATAAAAAACTGATCGATTCCAAGCCGTTTGGCGGCGATCCGAATGCGACCATAACGCTAACCAGTTATAATCCCGATCATTTAACCTATCAAACCGGCTCTACCGTACCGCAGATTGCTGTTTTTTCGGAGATCTATTACGATAAAGGCTGGACCATGCTGATCGACGGGAAAGAGGCGCCCTACTTCCGGGCTGATTATCTTTTACGGGCAGCGCAGATACCGGTAGGGAATCACAAGGTGGAATTTATATTTCATCCGGCGTCCTATTATACCGGCGAAAAGATCTCGCTGGCCGGTTCGGTGTTGCTGGTGTTGGCATTAGGCGGAGCGATTTACAGTGAAACAAAAAAGAAAAGGTCTTCAGAAGCAGAGAAAAAGCCGGTGGCAAAAAAGGCATAGCGTTTATCAGAGCGGGTGCGTTTTGTTTTAACACTTAAAGCATGGTTACATTGCGCTCCCCCGCTTAAGCGTGATGCATGCGTTGTGTGATAAAGCTCATTTTTTGTGTCATGAATATCGAACCGTTCACAGAAGGGCACTGGCCCGAAGCCAAAGCTATTTATTTAAGCGGTGTAGCAACCGGCAATGCCAATTTTTCATTCGTCGAACCTCAATGGACAGGTTGGGATAAGGCTCATGTAAATAACTGCCGTTTCGTGGTCGCCGACAATAACGAGGTACTTGGCTGGGCGGCATTAACCGCCATACACGACCAATGCGTTTTTGCCGGTGTAGCCGAAGTAAGCATTTATATAGCTGAAAAAGCCCGTGGAAAAAGCATTGGTAAACAGTTATTGCGGCACCTGATAGACGAAAGCGAGAAAAACGGCTTTTGGACGCTTGAAGCGCGGATATTTCCGGAAAACATCGCGAGTGTAAAAATTCATGAAGAAAACGGTTTTCGGATTATCGGCAGCCGCGAACACATAGGACAGCTTAACGGCGTTTGGCGCGATACGCTTTTGCTGGAAAGAAGAAGTGTTAAAGTAGGGATATGAAACATGTAGCGATGGTTTTTAGCTGTCGCTGCCATGCATTAAAAACATAAGCAATTATTGCCTGGTTTTCCGCTTGTAACTCCGCACAAACGCAAAGGCCAGCGCTACGCCAACACCCATGCCGACCGCTAAATTATGCGTGGCAAAACCAATGCCTATGCCGACAGCCATGCCGGCGATATAAAACAGGACAATCTTTTTGGTCATTACGATAAAGCTAAGCTTTATTTACAACTATTGTGGATTGGCACGTAACTAAAACTCCAGCGGCCCAAGCCGGCGCATGTTTTTCATGATGAGATATTGCCGGTGCCGCAGGTACCGGGTGGGATGCGTGGCCGACCATTTTAGCGGACTGGGAAATATCACTGCAATGGCTGCTGCCTGCTGGTTGTTAAGCTGCGATGCCGGGATATGAAAATATTCCTGCGCGGCCGCTTCTACGCCGTAGATACCATCGCCCGTCTCGATCACGTTCAGGTAAACCTCCATGATGCGCTTTTTGCTCCAGAAAATTTCCATTAGCAGCGTAAACCAGGCTTCAAAACCTTTACGTACAAACGATCTGCCCGGCCAAAGGAAAACATTTTTTGCGGTTTGCTGCGATATGGTGCTGCCGCCGATCAGTTTTTTGCTATGCTCGTTTTTCTTGATCGCTTTCTCAATGGCCCTGAAATCGAAGCCATGATTTTCTAAAAAGGTTTGGTCCTCTGCTGCTACCGCTGCGCGTTTCATCGGGTTGGCAATGTCGTCAAAGCTCACCCATTGCTTGTCTATTTTCCATTCTTTCCCGGCCGCTTTGCGCTCAAAACCGCGCTCTATCATCAGCAGCGTAAACGGCGGGTTAATAAAACGGAACACAAGCACCGCCAAAATGCTGCCGCCCACAAAAACGATGAAGATCAGTTTTATGATGCGAAATAATAACCTGGGTATGCCGCCCTTGATCATGTTTTTGGATTTCGAATTTCGGATTTTCAATTTCGAATTTCTATTCTCAATATCCGAAATCAATTTCTAACATACGGCTTTAATTGTAAGTCTTAAAATGTATCATAAAAAAAGGTGTTAAGCTTTCGCTAAACACCTTAATAATTAAATTCGAAATTGAAAATCCGAAATTCGAAATGCTTTTACTCCGCTACCACTTCAAACGGCACCTGTACCTTCACTTCCTTGTGCAGGTTGATGTTGGCGATATATTCGCCCACCATCTTTGGTTCCTGTTCAAAAGTAATGCGGCGGCGGTCAACCTCAAAGCCTTCTTTTTTCAAAGCGTCGGCAATTTGAATAGTATTGATAGCGCCGAATATTTTACCGCTTTCGCCTGCTTTAGCGCCGATGGTCAGTTTTACACCTTCCAGGCCGGCAGCGATCGTATCGGCATCCTTGCGGATCTTATCCTGTTTAAACTGCGCCTGCTTAAGGTTCTCAGCTAAAACTTTGCGGGCCGACTCCGTAGCCTGTACGGCATACCCCTTAGGTATCAGGTAATTACGACCATAACCGGGTTTCACCTTTACCACATCGTCCTTATCGCCGAGGTTTTTTACGTCTTGTTTTAAAATAACTTCCATTGTATATCCCTCCCGATTATTTTAGTGAATCTGTAACATAAGGCAGTAAACCGATATGGCGCGCACGCTTAACGGCCTGCGCTACCTTACGTTGAAACTTTAACGATGTTCCGGTTAAACGACGCGGTAATACTTTACCCTGGTCGTTAATGAACTTTAATAAAAAGTTAGCGTCTTTGTAGTCAATATACTTGATACCGTTCTTTTTAAAGCGGCAGTATTTTTTACGTGTATCCTCCACCTTGGGGGCAGTAACGTATTTAATTTGTTCGTTTGCCATTAGCTTGCAGCCTCCTCTGTTTTAACCGGTTTCTTTTGGTTAAACGCGCCGCTTCGTTTTTTCTCGTTATACGCAATGGCATGTTTGTCCAAAGCGATGGTAAGGAAACGCAAAACACGCTCATCGCGCCTTAACTCCACCTCCAGTTTATTAATTAGATCACCCGGAGCCCTGAATTCAGTTAAGTGATAGTACCCTGTCGTCTTTTTTTGAATAGGGTACGCTAGTTTTCTCAAACCCCAATTATCCTCCTGGACAATTTCGGCTCCGTTATCGGTAATGAATTTGCTGTATTTGGCAATAGCCTCCTTAGCCGTATCAACCGATAACAACGGGGTTAGAACGATCACGATTTCGTACTGTTGCATTGTTATACTTCGATTTTTTAATATTTATCCCTCCCGATAGTTATCGGCATTATGGGGCTGCAAATATAGGGATATAATTCATAAATACAAAGCATATCAATACCGTGTTTTAACTATTGACAACTCAAATTAAATGCTTACATTTATTTAAGTAATAACCTATACCATAAACCTTTAAACAATAAAAAATGGACTCTTCCCTTATTGCGATCCCCCTATTGTTGGGTGGGTTACTCGGCATAATCGGCCAAAGCATCCGCATCATTGTCGGCTTAAAAAAAACCTATGACACCAGCCAGCAACAACATGTAGCCGTAAAAGACGTATTTTATGGCAAACAGCTTTTAGTAAGCCTGCTCATTGGCTTTGTAGCTGGCTGTTTAATTACCCTGATGAGATTTAATTTCGGAAGTAAGGACCCGATGATTTGGGGCCGCGATCTTGTCATCGAAGTTATCGCCGTAGGATATGCAGGAACAGATTTTATAGAGGGTTTTGTGAAAAAATATCTGCCGGCTACGGATAGTAATGCCACACCCGCGGCGCAAGCATCCGGCGCCGCCGTATCCACAGAAAATATAGTAGGTTGATCATATCGCCATGGCAAACCTATATACCGTAACTGCTACGTTATTAAATTTGCGCAGCAGTACATCCAGCGGTGATAATTCCAATGTAATTACGCGCTTGAAAAATGGCGAGATTGTCGACGTGGTTGACGCCAGCCAGGCCAATTGGTATAAAGTGAGGGCGATAAACCGCAACCCGGTTGCAGAGGGGTTTGCAGCAAGCCAGTATTTAACACCGGTCGACCCGTCTTCGCCAGTCAACAATATTGGCCTTTTAAAACCGGTTAACCTGGACCCAAATCCTGCGTCGAGAAGAAATAACCATGGAGCCTGGCAATACCCGCTCTCGGAACCGGATATGCCACGCGTTACAACAACGGATATTCCCAGCCGAATCGCAGAAATGCATGATATCGTGAACTACCTTGCCGTTGACACAAGCGCGCGTTACAAGAAAGATGTATATACTTATTGCAATATATACGCGTATGATTATTGTTATTTGAGCAATGTTTTTTTGCCCCGCGTATGGTGGACGCAAAAAGCCATTACCACCTTGCAGGGCGGGCAGGCGTTAAAGCCGTTGTACGAGGTTAATGTAACCGAAATGAACGCAAATGCTTTATACACATGGCTTGAAGAATGGGGCGAAGACTTTGGCTGGAAACGCACCTACGATTTGAACGAGCTGCAGAATGAGGTGAACCAGGGCAGGAACGGATTAATTAGCGGCCCGAACGTTAACCCGAACCGAAGCGGCCATATTTGCTGTGTAATGCCCGAAAAAGATAACCATGTCGCCACGCGTTCGGGCGGCAATGTCGTGTGCCCGCTTTTGTCGCAGGCCGGCGCTCAAAATCTTCGGTTTTATAACAACAATAAATGGTGGCTGCTGCCCCAAATCAAAGAATTTGGCTTTTGGTATTTATAGCGACAGGATCGCGCATCGGGTGATTGTTAGACTTGCGTTCATACATCGAAATTTAGAAGCGTGAGTTTCCGAAAGCACTATCTTGGTAAAGAGCAGACAGTCTGTTAGGTTCAAAAAAACCCTCATCTTTGCTGATGTAACATTCATTACCCATGACCATTCCAAAAACCATTACCATAGCCGCCAAAAGCAGCCATCCCTTAACTGTTAACCGGCTTGGCTACGGCACCATGCGCCTCACCGGCGAGGGCATATACGGCGAACCGCCAAACCGCCCCGAAGCACTGCAAATACTGAAGCAGGCCGTTAAAAGCGGCGTTAACTTTATCGATACCGCCGACTATTATGGCGAGGACGTGACCAACCGTTTAATATGCGAGGCATTATATCCCTACTCATCCAACCTGGTCATCTGCACCAAAGTGGGCGGCGCCCGCAAGCCGGATAAAAGCTGGATAGCATTTAACCGTCCCGAGAACCTGCGCAGCAGCATCGACAATAACCTGCGTACGCTTAAACAGGAGCAGATAACACTGGTGCATTTCAGGGCAATTGGGGGTGAGGGCGCGCCCTTCAAAGAATCGATGGATGCCATGTTCCAGATGCAGAAAGAAGGTAAAATACTGCACGTAGGCGTGAGCAATGTTACCCGCGACGAACTGGAAACGGCTATGAAAATGGGTGAAATAGCTACGGTTGAAAATATGTACGGCCATGCCCAGCGCACTACCCACCGGGCCGGGCATATGGAAAGCAACGGCGGCGAAGAAATACTGGATATCTGCGAGCAGAACGGGATACCGCTTATCCCTTATTTCTCCTTATTTTTATCCATGCCTAAAAAAGATATCCGGATGGCGGAGATCGCGAAAAAATATGGCATAACCGAAGTACAGGCCAATATTGCCTGGCTGCTGCACAGGTCGCCATGGATATTGCCCATCCCGGGGACGTCTTCATTAAAGCATTTTGAAGAAAATATGAGAGCGGCAGATATTGCACTGACGGAAGAAGACATGAACTTCCTTGACTAGTGGGAAGTCTTTGGTCACAAATGGCAAATTTTGGAGGTAACTGTATCGCAACGATTAGTGATTGCGTATAGTTCTTAAACAACCAGCTAAACCTCTTAAGTCATGAGAAACCTCGCCATTTGTACGCTGATTTTTATGATATCCGCTATGTTGACGTCCTGTTTAAAGGAAAGTGCAAGCAAAGGAACGCCTTCTTCTTCACTTACCGGCAATTGGACCGTTGTAAACCAAACCATTGACAATACGAGGATAGGTACGACGGTAGGTGCGTCGGTTTCAAATTACACCGGCAAACCCGGTGATTATTTTAATTTCACAACCTATGGCAAACTGTATTGGAGCATTAACGGGAAAAAAGATACCGTAACTTACCTGGTCAGCGGCGATACCTTAAAATTTAAAAATGCCTATATCGATGGCCGTACCAATATCGTTGATTCAGCGTACAGTACTGCTTACACAATTAGTAATCTTACCACACATACATGCACATTATTTAATATTACGGTATTCTACGGTTGCGTCGACTGCGGACCTACTTTAACGACAATAAATTTGAAAAAATAACTTTTCGGGCCATTTCAAGTTTGTTTAGCTTTGTATTGTGATAACAGACAGATACGCTACTGAATTAATTAACGACGAGGCCATAATAATGTTGATGCCCGGCGACGATGATGATCCCGCCGACGGCGAGGGGGACTGGAGCGATGTGGACGATGAGGATTTTGAAGATATGGCCGAAGACCGGGACGATCTTCACGAAATAGAACTGGACGATAACATATTCGATCCCGAAGACGACGATCACCTCCCGCCCGAAGAGGATTTTTGAGAACAATAAAAAGCGAGGGTGTCATGGTGAACCTGTCGAACCATAGCGCGCAAACGCCTTTTATGCCTTCATCGATTTCCCAACAATTCTCCAAACCCTATTTTAACATCCCCAATTTCTCATTACCTTAGTAGCTGTGGATAATTTCATCGTTTCGGCACGCAAATACCGCCCGGCTACTTTCGAAAGTGTTGTCGGTCAGCAGCATATCACCAACACCTTAAAGAATGCCATAAAAAATAACCAGCTTGCGCAGGCCTTTTTGTTCTGCGGTCCGCGCGGTGTGGGCAAAACTACGTGCGCGCGTATCCTTGCAAAAACCATCAATTGCGAGAATTTGCAGCCAAACGGCGAAGCCTGCGGTGTTTGCGCCTCGTGCCAGTCGTTTCAAAACGGAAACTCGTTCAACGTGCACGAGCTGGATGCTGCATCCAATAACTCGGTCGATGATATCCGAAGCCTTATCGAGCAGGTGCGCATACCGCCGCAGGGCGTCAGATACAAGATATATATTATCGACGAGGTGCATATGCTGTCGCAGGCGGCGTTCAATGCCTTTTTGAAAACCCTCGAAGAGCCGCCGCATTACGCCATTTTTATACTGGCGACAACCGAAAAGCACAAAATACTGCCCACCATACTTTCGCGCTGCCAGATATTCGATTTTAACCGGATCCGGGTCGACGATATGGCCAACCACCTGGCATCCATCGCGAAAAAGGAAAATATCAGCTACGAGCCCGATGGTTTGCACATCATCGCGCAAAAAGCCGACGGCGGCCTGCGCGACGCCTTGTCCATGTTCGACCAGATCGTAAGCTTTTCGGGCGGCAATGTTACCTACCGTTCGGTGATCGATAACCTGAACATCCTGGATTATGATTATTACTTTAATATAACCGGGAGTTTGCTAAGCGAGGATAGCGCCAAAACGCTGCTGCTTTTTGACGAGATATTGTCGCGCGGATTCGATGGAGCGCATTTTATATCAGGATTGTCCGAGCATTTCCGCAACCTGCTGGTCACCAAGGACCAGTCGACTGTAAAGCTGCTGGAAGTAAGCGAGGGCATTAAAACAAAATATCTGCAGCAGTCTCAATCGGCATCGGTTTCTTTTTTGCTTTCCGCGATGAGCATCGCGAACCAGTGCGACCTCAGTTATAAGCAAAGCAAAAATCAGCGTTTACAAGTGGAGCTGGCGCTGCTCAAAATGTGCAATTTGCAATCGGTGTTTAACCTGGCTGCAAACCCGGTTACTGCAATGCCCGCCGCCGGCGAGCCGGTAAAAAAAAAACCTGATGCTCAGCCACCTGTAGCAAATATTCCTGCAGCCAATAATAAGGAAATAGAAGTTATTCCGATGGTTGCAGAAGCGCCGCTTGCTTATAATACTAATAAGCCAAAGCCAGACGATACACCAACCGCCATAAAGGACGAAGCGCCTGTTGAAAAACCAAAGATATTTATCCCAAACTCCCATACGCCGTCCACATCGGTAAAGATCCCTTCTTTAAAAGATATGGGTAAAACGGTGGAGGAATTGGTCGCTGAAGACGATCCGTATATAAAAGGGACCGATAAGGAAATTTATACCGACGACCAGTTTCTAAAAACGTGGAGCGATTACGCGGCTATGCTAAAATCCGATGGTAAAAAGAATTTGCTTACCATATTTATTTCCAACGCCCCGAAACTATTGTCGCCCAACAGCTACGAGATCGTTGTAGAAAATAAGGTACAGGAAAACCTTTTCCGTGAGGAACGGCCCAACCTTCATAATTTTTTACGGGCATCCTTAAAGAATTACGACATTGAAGTTGGTGTCCGTGTCGACGAAAAGGCCGTTGTAAAACGTCCTTATACATCGTCCGAAAAATTTCAGCACATGGCCGCCAAAAACCCTGCGCTGGTTGACCTAAAAAATAAGTTCAATTTGGATTTTGATTAGGGAAGTCCATAGTCAATGGACCATAGTCAATAGCAGCCTTAATTTAACATGGTCTATCGACCATCGACCATGGACTACTACACCACCTGATTTAGCACCAGAACCCCCGCCAGCCCGATCACGGAAATAATCGTCTCCATTACCGACCAGGACCGGATGGTATCCTTAATCGATAGGTTGAAATATTCTTTAAACAGCCAGAAACCGCCATCGTTCACGTGCGAGAAGGCCAGGCTGCCGGCCCCGATAGCCAGTACCATTAGGTTGGGATTGATAGACGGATCGTGCAGCACCATCGCCGAAACGATTCCCGCGGCGGTCAGGCCTGCAACCGTTGCCGATCCCAAGCTGACGCGGATAATAGCGGCAATCAGCCATCCCAGGATGAGCGGCTGCATGTGAAAATTATGCAAAAAAGCAGCGATCTGGGTATTGGCGCCGCTGTCGGTAAGTACCGCTTTAAACGCCCCGGAGCCGGCCACAATAAGCAGGATCATCGCTACATCTTTTACCGCGTCGGTATAAATGCCTGCAAGCTGGGTCATGTTTTTACCTTGATTAAGTCCCAGGGTAAACGTAGCCGCAATAAGTGAAATAATCATCACGACGGGCGCATCGCCAATAAATCCTACGAATTTGTAAAACGCCCCATGATTGTGGGCGGTATTCAGATAAATGGTAGCCGCCATCAGCAGCATAACCGGAAGCAAAGCCGTAAAAAAGCTGTTCGCGGTGCCCGGGAGTTTATCTTCGGGAATTTCATCAGCCATAAATATGGCCAGCGGTTTGGCATCGATCTTTCTAAGCGTGCGCGCAAAAAGCGGTCCGGCAATGACGATGGCGGGGACGGCCAGGATGAGTCCGTAGGTTAATGTTTTTCCCATGTTGGCATGGAAGATCACAACCAGCGCTGAGGGCGCGGGGTGCGGCGGCAAAAAGCCGTGGGTTACCGATAGCGCGGCGAGCAGCGGGATTGCGATATACACCGCGTTCAATTTGTATTTATAGATAACCGAAAAGATCAGCGGGACCAGCAGAACGAACCCGGTCTCAAAAAAAAGCGGGATGCCTATGATAAACCCCACGATCACCAGCGCCCATTGTATATTTTTAATGCCGAAGGCGTTAACCAAAACGCCGGCGATCTTTTGAGCGGCGCCACTTACAGCCACCAGCTTACCGATCATCGCGCCAACGCAAATGATGATGGATATTTTGCCGAACGTATCGCCCAATCCGTTTTGTACCGATTTGCTCACGTTGTCGGGCGGGATGCCCAAAAAAAGCCCGGCAGCTATGGATACCAGCAGGAACGCGATGAACGGGTTCAGTTTAACCCAGCTCACTAATACGACGAGCGCGACAATACACAAAAAGATGGTGATTAGGACCATTGATACCGGTTTTAGATTGGTTCACAACTAAAGTAGTAACATTATTTGAGTTTGAAATTTTTGCAGATAATATTCTTATTTTTAAACTAAAATCACATACCATGAAATTGATACCCTATCTCAATTTTGAAGGGAACGCCGAAGAGGTCATGAACACCTATAAAAAGATATTCAACGGCAATATCCACGATGTTAGCCGCTTTGGCGATACCAATCACTCGTTGCCCCACGACCAGAAAAACCGGATTATGCATGCGCGCCTGACTTTCGGCGACAACATGCTGATGTTTTCAGATGGTATGCCCGGCAAACCTGTATACCATGGCGACGGGATTCATCTGAGTCTTGCTTTAAACGGTGAAGCGCAGGCTAAATCAGTTTTCGACCAGCTTGCTGAAGGCGGGACGATCACGATGCCCATGGCCAAGCAATTTTGGGGCGCTTTATTCGGGATGGTTAAAGATAAATATGGCATTCACTGGATGATAAATTGCGATAGGTAATCAGCATTTGTAATTACCATCCGGTCGGCCAAACCTTCCTCTTACATTTTCATCATATCGCTTTTGCCCAGCTTATCAAGCGCCGCTCTAAAGCTTTCGGCAAGCTGCATGGCCGGCCCTGTTCCCAGGTAATGTAAAAAGATCATATGCGGCGTGTCGCCCAGCATGTGGTTGTGTACCGATACTACCTCCAGGCCATGTTCGCGCAAAGTTCTGATAACGGAATTTACTTCATGGTCAAGCATAGCTACGTCGCCCGCAATATGGGCGTTTTCCATCGAACCGGTAAAAGCTGCCCAGGTATTCAATCCAATGTTGGTGGTCATTTCGGCGCCCATCGCATGTACCGTAAGGTCGCTCCGTCCGATGGTGTACTTTATGGTTGGCCCGTTAACCGCCGCCTCATACTTAACAATGGCGTTCAGCTTCGCGGTATCAAAAATATCTTTCCCCGTTTTTGCGGGTGGCGGGCCCACCGGTGGCTGATTTTTAGGCGATATTTTCGTTTCAGCGATAGCTCTCGCATATTTTTTTGCCAGCTCTTCAGGCTCACCCATACCATGCATATGCATGTAAAAGATCCGTGGCTCCTCGTAAAAAAAGTGGTTGTGAATTGCCCCTATTTCCAGCCCGTTGGCCTGCGCGGCACTGATAAGCGGGTTAACTTCTTCCTGCAATAAAACATTATCGCCCATAATCACTGCCGATTTTCCATCCATTGTCCGTTTTATCGATACCCAGCCACCGAAGCCAAAGGGAATAGGCACGTGCTCGCCCTTCAATGTAATCTTCAGGTCGTTGCGCGGCATCGGGATCGTATAGGTTGCTTCCGCTTCTTTATAACTGCCTTTTTTGCCGATCGCGGCCTCAATGGCAGCTATTTCCGCAGGCGTTAAAGCCGGGGTTTTGATTGCTTTTAAAACGGCGGCGTCGGCCTTGACGTCGATTAAGGTAGTCCCCAATAAAATAGCACCTGTTTTTAACAGTGCTCTGCGCGAAAATGGATCAGTAATATTTTTCATGATGAATAAGTTATATGTGTTTGATATTCTTGATAACCATGCCCAAAACAGCCGCGGCAAAAATCACATGCGGCTCCTGTATTTTTTTTAAATATATCAATATTAATGCAGCGGCAACCGCGATGAGCGCGGTTTGTATATCGACAATGGACCGCATCGCAATAATAATCACGGATCCAGCCAAAGCGCCAATCACCGCGGCCGTAATGCCATCCACAAAAGCTTTTATGCTTTTATTTTTGGAGATCTTTTTGAAATAAGGCGCCAGCAGCACCGTGAATAAAAAACATGGTAGAAAGGTTGCCAGCGCGGCGACCGCCGCCCCCGGAAACCCTGCCACTAAATAGCCGATAAAACCAACCGTTATTACCACCGGGCCGGGCGTGATCATCGCAACAGCCACGGCATCGACAAACTGCGTTTCGGTTAACCATTTGTAATCGGTTACCACCCCCGCGTGCAGGAATGGCACGATGGCGAGTCCGCTTCCGAAAACGAAGGTTCCGGCCTTAGCAAAAAACAGGGCAATGTTTACCAGGTTATCTTTCGAATAGTTCCAAAACCCGGTACCGGCAAAAAGTAATATGCTTACAGCCTGCGATTTTTTTAACCATGGCGGAGGAGCCTTCACCAGCATATAAATAAACCCGGCGCCTATAAGAAGTAAAATTTGCTCCTGTTGTGTTACCGCGGTAAAAACAGCAGCGGCCAAATAAAAAAACCAAAGCAGCCAACTTGATTTGATGTCGCGAATGGTAAACTTGCCGACCGACTTAAGCGTAAGCTTATACGCGCTGATAGAAATTATACCGATAACCGCTGCGCTTACACCGTAAAAAACGTCGCGCATCCAGGCAAGCCCGCCATAAAGCCGATAAGCGATACCCAGCAATACCACCATAATGAATGATGGTAATACGAAGGAGAGCCCGATAAGGGTTGCTCCAAGCCATCCGTAATGCACAAAACCGATATAAATGCTAAGCTGCGCCGCCAGCGGTCCCGGCGCAAGCTGCGAGAGCGCCAGCCCTTCGCGGTATTCTTCTTCTGTAAGCCATTGATTTTTTTCTACCAGGTCGCGGTGCATATATCCCACCAGCGCCACAGGGCCGCCGAAGCCCCACGTCCCCAGCTTTAAAAAATACAGAGCAAGGTCAGGCAATGAATAAACAGGTGTGGTTTGCGTTGACGCGGTTTTCATTATTTTCAACTTATCGCACTATAAGTGCCGATAATATCGGATTACAAGTAAAAATAACAAAGTGTGCTGATAAAACGAACTGCTGACTTAACCGCTGCTATTCCCTTACGGCCGTCACCCTTGATCCGTCCGTGCCCTTCGTTTCAAACACCAGTTCTTTATCGGTTAACTTCGACACCCAAAACGGAAAGGTCCTTGTTTTACCGTCTGCCAGGGTTTCGGTATACTGTATGTCTTGCCCTTCCGTCCGGAATTTTCCACGCGATAATACTTTACCACCCCAGTTAATAATAGCTCATTATTTCTTGAGAACTGGATAGATGGCGCCTCTGCAGCCAGGTCAGCACTACTTACACTGTCGGGCGGATTGGCGTTAGGGTTTTCCACTTTAATATATTTCCATTTGCCGTACAGGTTTTCAGGTTTCACGCCCGGGCCGCAGGATGCGAACAACAGCAATAGGATAGCCAATAATAAAAGGGTGTACTTCATCGTCTAATTTATCCGAAATTAATAAAACGAACGGTTATCCGTTGCCTATATCGTGCAATTCTGTTAGTTTTAGCAACTATACGCAATCCTCCTTTTATGAAATATTCAATTGTCTTGAAAAGATCAGCCTTAGCGCTCCTCATATTATCGTTCACCTCGTTGACTGTCAAAGCGCAAAAACAGCAGTATGCAAGCTTAGCGGAAGCCTTGCGGTCGGCCGGTAACCTGTACGGCAACCCCGGTCCGCAAAGCGTAAACTGGACCAACGGTGGCAATAAATATTCGTACACCGAAAATGACGAAATCCACTCGATGGATCCGCAAACACTAAAAGAGGAATTGATCTTCACCAATAAGGGGCTCACGTTTCCAGGCACCGCGAAACCTTTTAACTATGAATCGTTCCAATGGTCGCACGACTCACGGCACCTGGTGTTCAAAACCGGTTTCCGGCCGATTTACCGCAATTCGGGCATAGCAGATTATTATATCTACGACCTGGGAACAAAGCAGCTGAAGCAGGCCGCGAAGGATGCACGCACAGCGGAGCTTTCGCCCGACGGGCTAAAAGTGGGGATGGAGCGAAAAGGCAATATGTTTGTTTACAATTTTGCCACCGGTAAAGAGCAGCAGTTGACCCATGACGAAACTAATGAAAAAGGCACTTTTAACGGCCATTTCGATTGGGTATATGAGGAGGAATTTGGACAGGCGCAAGCCTGGGATTGGTCGAGGGACAGTAAATACATCGCTTTCTGGCAATTTGATGAACGCCCCGTGCCCGATTTCCAGATGACGAATTACGAAGGGCTGCACGCTAACCAGGTTCATATACCTATTCCGCAGGTCGGCGACCCAAACCCAAAAGTGAAGATCGGCGTGGTCGACGTAGCTTCCGGTAAAAAGGTTTGGCTTACGCCCGACGAGACCGGCGACTTTTATATCCCGCGCATTTACTGGACCAGCACACCCGATGTGTTGGCATTGATGACGCTTAACCGTTCCCAAAACCACATGAAGCTTTACTTTTTTAACGTGAAGACAGGTGAGCATCACGTCGTATTGGATGAGCAGAATAAAACCTGGGTGGCTGTTTTCGATTTTTATACCAATGTGAATGATATGGTTTATTTCCCAGAAAAATCAAAGGAATTCTTTTGGGTGTCCGATCGTTCGGGATATTACCATATTTATCGTTACGGGTATGATGGTAAGTTGATCAACCAGGTAACAAAAGGTAACTGGGACATGATCAAAGTAAGCGGCATCGATCCGGAGTCAAAAAAAATATATTATTTATCGGCAGAGGATTCGGGTCTCGATCAGCAGTTTTACTCCGTCAAATTTGACGGCAGCGATAAAACAAAGCTATCCACCGTTCCGGGCTTTCACGATATCAACATGTCGCCCAATACAAAATATTATATCGAAACCTATAGCAATTCAAGTACGCCGTTACACGTTGCTTTAAATGACGATCACGGCAAAACGCTCAAGATGCTCGAAGATAATCACTCCGTTAACGAGTATTTGCAAACCCATGCCTATTCGGCGCCGGAATATTTTAAGTTCACCACTTCGGATGGCGCCAGCCTGGATGGTTATTATATCAAGCCTTTCAATTTCGATCCCAACAAAAAATACCCCGTAGTGATGACCGTTTACGGCGGCCCTGAGTCGCACGACGTTTTTAACCAGTTCTCTACCGATGCATGGCAGCAATGGCTGGCGCAAAACGGCTATATCGTGGCAGATGTGAACAACAGGGGCATAGCCAATTATGGCAGCGCTTTTATGAAGGTGGTTTACAAACAATTGGGTAAATACGAGAGCAACGATTTCGCCGAAACAGCCGGCTACCTCGCAAAGCTGCCATTTGTCGACGGCTCCAGGATGGCCATTATGGGCACCAGCTATGGCGGCTATTCGACTACCTACACTTTACTGACCCACCCGGGCGTATTTAAGGTGGGCATCGCCAATTCGCCCGTTACCGACTGGCGCTTATACGACGATATTTACACCGAACGCTACATGGGCACGCTGCCCGATAATGAGGCCGGTTATAAACAGAGTTCGGATATGACACATGCCGCCAATCTCAAAGATCATTTACTGCTGATCCATTCCATGAGCGATGACAATGTGCATCCGGCTAATACCATGCAATTGTTAACCGCCCTTACCAACGCCGGCAAAGATGCGGAACTGCGCATTTATCCGCCCGGCGCCCACGGTGCCGCGTATAACTGGCAAAGCTATATCCTGATTGAAGACGTAAGTTTCCAGTTTTTGGAACGTTATTTAAAAGGTAATCACGATCTGCCGAATTTGAACGCGAAGTAATTTTGATTTCGAATTTCGAATGTTCAATTTCGAATGTAACCGTTCGGAACGTGAGGTAAAATACCGGTTATATCTGAGAGCCTGAAAAGACGAAAATAATAGTTTTCAATATCCGGTAATTTTCTCCACAATAAATCCGAAATCGAAAATCCGAAATCCGAAATTCGTTAACTTTGGTATCTCCAAAAGGATATAGCTGTCATGCCCGATTTTTCACACTTACACGTACATACCCAGTTTTCCCTGCTCGACGGCGCTGCCGACATCTCAAAGCTGTATAAAAAAGCGGCGGCAGATGGCATGAAGGCCCTGGCCATTACCGACCACGGCAATATGTTCGGAGTGTTTAAGTTCGTGGCCGAGGCCGGCAAGCACAACATTAAGCCCATCGTTGGCTGCGAGTTCTATGTGGTGGAAGACCGGCATAAAAAGCAGTTTACCAAAGAAAAGAAAGACGTACGCTGCCACCAGCTCATGCTGGCCAAAAACGCGGAAGGCTACAAAAACCTGGTTAAACTTTGCTCGCTCGGCTACATGGAAGGCTTGTACAGCAAATGGCCGCGCATCGATAAAGAGCTCATCTTAAAATATCATAAAGGCCTTATTGCCACAACATGCTGCCTGGGCGCTTCGGTACCGCAGGCTATTTTGCGGAAAGGCGAGGCTGAGGCCGAAGAAGAATTTAAATGGTGGCTCGATCTTTTCGGTGAGGACTACTATATCGAGCTGCAGCGCCACGATATTCCCGAGCAAAACACGGTTAACCTGGTACTGCTGAAATTTGCGAAAAAGTACAATGTAAAAGTGATTTGCTCCAACGATTCGCACTATGTGGATCAGCAGGACTCTAATGCGCATGATATTCTGCTTTGCGTAAACACCGGCGATATGCAAAGCACGCCGATCGCGACCGATGAGGAAGGCGGCAAAGGCTACCGTTTCGGTTTCCCCAACGACCAGTTTTACTTTAAATCGCAGGTCGAAATGGCCAAACTGTTCGAGGACCTGCCCGAGTCGCTCGACAACACCAACGAGATCGTCGACAAGGTGGAGGTATTAAAGCTTAAACGCGATATCCTGCTGCCAAATTTTGTGATACCTCCCGAATTTAACATCCATAAAACGGCTGATGCCGATACGCTGAATCAGTGGGAATATTTAAAACATTTAACGTTTTTGGGTGCCAAAGAGCGTTATAAGGAACTGACACCCGAAATAGAAGAGCGCATCAACTTTGAATTGTTCACGGTAAAAACCATGGGTTTTGCGGGATACTTTTTGATCGTGGCCGACTTCATCAGAGCAGGTCGCGATATGGGGGTGTTCATCGGGCCCGGCCGTGGCTCGGCGGCGGGCTCGGTGGTGGCGTATTGCATCGGCATCACCAATATCGACCCGATCAAGTATAATCTCCTGTTCGAGCGTTTTTTAAACCCCGACCGTAAGTCGATGCCCGATATCGATACCGACTTTGACGATGCAGGCCGCCAAAAGGTGATCGATTACGTGGTGGATAAGTATGGAAAAAACCAGGTAGCGCAGATTATCACGTATGGCTCGATGGCCGCGCGCACCAGCATACAGGATGTGGGCCGGGTGCTGGATATGCCATTATCCGAAGTAAACGCTATAAAAAAACTGGTGCCCGAAACGTTGGGTATCACGTTGAAGGATGCCATTGAACAGGTTGGGGAACTGAAAGAAATACTAAAAGGCAACGACTTAAAGGCGCAGGTGTTGCGCGAAGCCGAGAAGCTGGAAGGCTCTGTCCGCAACACAGGTGTACACGCCGCGGGTATCATCATAGCGCCTTATGATCTTACAGAGATCGTACCGGTGGCTATTGCCAAGGATTCCGATCTGCTGGTAACACAGTATGATGGTCGTGTGATAGAGGATGTAGGTGTTATCAAAATGGACTTCCTCGGCCTTAAAACCCTAACCATCTTAAAGGATGCGCTGCGCCTGATCAAACAAAATCATGGCGTGGAGATCGATATCGACGCCATTCCGCTCGACGATCAAAAAACATTTGAGCTTTACCAGCGCGGCGACACCAACGGCACTTTCCAGTTTGAAAGCGACGGTATGCAAATGTACCTGCGGGATCTGAAGCCGGATAAGTTCGAGGACCTGATCGCTATGAACGCGCTTTATCGCCCGGGACCGATAGAATACATTCCCAGCTTTATCAAGCGTAAGCACGGCCAGGAACCGGTCACTTTCGACTTGCCCGATATGGAGGAATACCTGGGGGAGACCTATGGCATAACCGTTTACCAGGAACAGGTGATGCTTTTGTCGCAACAGCTGGCAGGTTTTAGCAAAGGCGATGCCGATGTGCTGCGAAAAGCCATGGGTAAGAAGCAGATCGAAGTGCTCAATAAAATGGAGGCCCAGTTTATGGACGGCGCCGCTGCAAAGGGACATCCAAAAGATAAACTCACCAAGATATGGAACGACTGGAAGGCATTCGCACAATATGCTTTCAATAAGTCCCACTCTACCTGTTACGCGTTTGTGGCGTATCAAACCGCTTATCTAAAGGCGCATTACCCGTCGGAGTACATGGCCGCGGTGTTGAACAACCAGAACAGCATGGATAAGATCACCTTCTTTATGGAGGAGTGCCGCAGGATGGGCGTACAGGTTTTGGGGCCCGACATCAATGAATCGGATATAGCCTTTGCGGTGAATAAAAAAGGGCAGGTGCGTTTTGGGCTCACTGGCGTAAAGGGAGTGGGCGAGAAGGCGGTTGAAAGTATTATTGAGGAACGCAACGAACGCGGCCCTTATAAATCGGTGTACGATTTTGCCCAACGCTCCAATACCCGCAGCATCAACCGTAAATCGTACGAAAACCTGGTGTATGGCGGCGCGTTCGACGAGTTTGGACTCAATAGGGCGCAGTTTTTTGCCAAGACAGAAAACGGCGTTTTAACCGGTATCGAGCGCTTAATAAAATACGCCAACGACTACCAAAATACCCAAAGCAGCACACAGTCGTCATTGTTTGGCGGCTCGGTAGCCTCGTATATTCCCGAGCCCGCTATGCCGCAGGTTGATGAATGGGCTTTGATCGAGAAACTGAAGTATGAGAAAGAAGCGATAGGGATTTACCTGACCGGCCACCCGCTGGACAATTATAAGCTCGAACTTGAAAAATTCTGCAACACGAGCATAAGCGATCTTAAAATGATGCAAAAGGCGCGTTCGGGCGAGGGCGGCGACGAAATTATGACAGCCTTTGCCCAGTTGCGAAAACGGGGCGAGATATGCATCGGCGGTTTGGTATCCAATGTGCAGCATAAAATGACAAAAAATGGCAAGCCGTTCGGCACCTTTGTTTTGGAGGATTATAATGAGTCGTACGAGTTTGCCTTGTTCGGTGATGATTATATCAAATTCAGGAACCTTTTGGTGGACGGTTATTTTCTGCACCTGAAAGGTATTATCGAGGAAAAATTCAGGCAAAAGGATAACTGGGATATGCGGATCACGGCCATGCGCCTGCTTTCGGAAATGCGCGACCAATTAACCAAGTCGTTAACCGTTTGTCTTGATCTCAATAGCCTAAATAACAGTTTATTGGATAACATCCATGAGCTGATCCACACCAACAACCAAAAATATCCGGTCAAAAATTGCACGCTTAAGTTTATGATCAAGGACCGGGATGAGGCCATGCTGGTGGAGCTGCCCTCTAAATCCTTCAAGGTTAACCCCAGCGACGACCTGATGGCCGACATATTTAACCTGACAAACGCCCAGCCGGTACTGAATTAACCCCTTTGTCATTGCGGGGAGGAACAGCCTGTCCCGAATTATTCGGGAACGAAGCAATCTCGTAGCAGGCCGATTAACCAAGCGACGAAGTTGCTTCTCCGGTTATCGGCGGATTACAATGACATCAGTGCACCAAAAAATCCGAAATCCGAACTCCGACATCCGAATTCAAAACCTATCTTTGCCCTGTTATGAGCAAATCAACCGACGAACTTTTTAAAAATGTTATCTCGCACGCAAAGGAATATGGTTTTGTTTTCCCGTCCAGCGAAATTTATGACGGCCTGAGCGCCGTATACGATTACGGCCAAAATGGGGTGGAACTCAAAAACAACATTAAAACCTATTGGTGGAAGGCGATGGTGCAGATGCACGAGAATATCGTTGGTATCGATTCGGCCATATTTATGCACCCCACCATCTGGAAAGCAAGCGGCCACGTGGACGGCTTTAGCGACCCGATGATCGATAATAAGGATTCCCAAAAACGTTACCGTGCCGATCAATTAGTAGAAGATTATATTGAAAAAATAAAAAATGAAGTTTCGAGCCTGACTTATGATGCGTTAGATGAATCTTCCGATGGCAATTCAATACTACATGAGCGACTGATTGATGAAGAAAAATTTAAAAGTAATCCAAAATATCAAAGAGCAATTGAAATTGGAGAAAGATTAAATCAACTATTGATTGCTGAAGATTTAAGCGGATTGAGGGATTTGATAATAGAATTGGGGATAGCCGATCCCATTAGCGGCACCCGCAACTGGACCGAAGTACGCCAGTTTAACCTCATGTTCAGCACGCAGATGGGCGCCATTGCCGGCGATGCCGATGTGGTTTACCTGCGCCCCGAAACCGCGCAGGGTATATTTGTAAACTATCTGAACGTGCAAAAATCCGGCAGGATGAAAATTCCTTTCGGGATAGCGCAGATCGGCAAGGCATTTCGCAACGAGGTGATCGCCCGCCAGTTTATTATCCGTATGCGCGAATTTGAGCAAATGGAAATGCAGTTCTTTGTCCGCCCCGGCACACAGCTGGAATGGTTCGAAAAATGGAAACAAACCCGTTTGCAATGGCACCTGGCGTTAGGCACAAGCCCCGAGAAATACCGCTTTCACGAGCATACCAAGCTGGCGCATTATGCCGATGCCGCCTTTGATATCGAGTTTGACTTTCCGTTTGGGTTCAAGGAAGTGGAGGGCATCCACAGCCGTACCGATTTCGACTTGAGCCAGCACCAAAAGTTCTCCAATAAAAAAATGCAGTATTTCGATCCGGAGCTCGGCCCTGACGGCAAGCCTTATGGCAATTACATCCCATACGTGATCGAAACTTCCATTGGCTTAGACCGGATGTTCCTGTTGACGATGATCAATGCTTTCGAGGAAGAAGATTTAAGTACCGAAGAAAAACAGGATAGCCGCACCGTGTTAAAGCTGCACCCTTGCCTGGCGCCGGTAAAGGCAGCTATTTTCCCGCTGATCAAAAAAGACGGCCTGCCCGAAAAGGCACGCGAGATCATGGATACGCTTAAATACGATTTCAACCTGCAATACGAAGAAAAGGATGCTATTGGCAAACGCTACCGCCGCCAGGATGCCATCGGCACCCCGTTTTGCATTACGGTGGATCATCAAACGCTTGAAGACAATACCGTAACCATCCGCTACCGCGATACCATGGCGCAGGAGCGCGTAAACACGAACGACCTGCAAAAAATCATCGGCGACCTGGTGAGCTGGAAGAATTTGTTATAAAACAGTCGCAAACAAACAATAGTGTGCGAATTATTAGCTATTCTCGAGTAAATAGGCTTTAAACGCCATAAAATCTTTGCCTATAACCACGGCCTTTTTCTCTTTTTTGCTCAGCTCCTTCACCTGTTCAGGAACTAGGATCTTGCGGGCAATACTTTTAGGAAAAACATCCGGGAACTTGCAGGGATGCGCGGTTGACAAAAAGACGCCTGCCGTATCTTTTTGATAATGATCCTGCTGCCAGTCGCGCAGCGCCTGCCACGCAATAGCCGTGTGCGGACAAGCCACGTAGTTATAATTGTCGTAAATAAAATTAATGGCTTTCAACGTCTCGTTGTCATCATAACGACAGCCGCTCACCAGGTTTTTAAACCCATCCATGTCATCTTTAAACAGGTCTGCTATGCGCGCCCAATTGCTGGGGGCGCCTACGTCCATTGCGTTTGAAAGCGTGGCTATTGATGGCTTCGGTTGATAAACACCGGTTTTTAAAAATTCGGGAATGGTATCATTAACATTGGTAGCCGCGATATAATGCTCAACCGGCAGGCCCATTTTCCAGGCCAACAGCCCGGCACCAATATTGCCGAAATTGCCGCTAGGGACCGAAAAAACAACTTTATTGATACCTTGCTTCAATAGCTGGGCATAGGCAATGAAGTAATAAAAGGTTTGGGGGATAAGCCTGGCGATATTAATGGAGTTGGCCGAAGTCAGCCGGAGTTTCGCATTCAGATCGTTATCGGTAAATGCTTGTTTAACCAATGCCTGGCAATCGTCAAATGTCCCGTCAACCTCAATGGCGCGGATGTTTTGCCCGTTGGTGGTTAATTGCAGTTCCTGTATATCACTTACCTTTCCTTTTGGATATAATATAGTAACGCGGGTGTTGGGCACGCCTAAAAAGCCAAGGGCCACCGCGCCACCGGTATCACCGGAAGTGGCCACCAGCACATCCAGCTGTTTCTCGCCTTTCTCCAGAAAATAGCTCATCACACGGCTCATGAAGCGTGCGCCAAAATCTTTAAACGCTAACGAGGGTCCGTGCCACAGCTCCAGCACAAAAAGCTTTTCTTCCAGCTTGACAACCGGCGCCGGGAAGTTTATCGAATCATTAATAATCGCTTTAAGATCATCAGCAGGAATTTCGCCGGCCAATAAACCATTGGCTATATGGAAGGCGATCTCGGGCAGCGTATATTGATCAAGATTGTCGATTAACCGGTCGTCCAAACGCGGGATATTGACGGGCATATAAAGGCCCTTATCCTGCGGTAAGCTGTTAAAAACCGCTTCCTTAAAAGAAACACGGGCATGTAGATTATTGGTACTGTAGAATTGCATAAGCCCCCTCTAAATCTCCCCCGGTAGGGGAGACTTTTATATTTTTAATTTAAAGCCCTCCCTACCGGGGAGGGTTGGGAGGGGCTATAATACCCTCGGCCCCTCATCATTGATCGTTGACACATAAGTATTTGAACCTATCTTAATGCCGGTCAAATGCTCCTGCAGTTTTTGGGTGATCCCGTTCGCGGTTTCTTCGTCTTTTGTAAAAGCAAATACCGATGGCCCGGAGCCGGATATGCCAAAACTTACGGCGCCCAGTTCCATGGCCATTTCACGCATCCGGTAAAAATCGGGGATGAGCATCGAACGCACGGGTTCAATTAAAATGTCCTTCATGCTGCGACCCATCAGGTCGATGTCCTGCATAAATAAGCCGCTTACCAGGCCGGCAATATTTCCCCACTGCGTAACCGCGTCCTTCATTAATATTTTATTGCGGATGATTTGCCGTGCTTCGCGGGTGGGTACGTCCACATCGGGAAAAACAATGGCACAGCATAGGCGCGGCGGGTGGGGCAGGCGTATTACCTCCAATGGGTCATAACTTTTAATGAGTACAAATCCTCCCAATAACGCAGGCGCCACGTTATCCGCGTGACCATGACCGCAGGCCATTTCTTCACCCTTCATCGCAAAAGGTAGCAGCGTTGCCGGATCAGAATTATCGCCCAGTAAAGTTTTTATCGCAAACAACCCCGCCACCGTACTTGCCGAACTGGAACCTAAACCGCTCCCGATGGGCATTTTTTTATGCAATTCGATGTCCAAACCAATGTCGGTTCGATCGATACTTTTCAAATAATGTTGCACGCTTACGCCAACCGTATTTTTTGTCGGGTCAAGCGGCAACCTACCATTATCACCTGTGATCTTGCTGATGGTTATACCCGGTTTTTTTGTGATATGCATAATCACCTCGTCGCCCGGTTCATTGACCGCGAAACCCAATACATCAAACCCGCATACCACGTTGGCGACAGTTGCCGGGGCGAAAACTTGAATACTTTGCCCGATTAAATTTTTGTCGGTATCAATAGGTTGCTTTATATCCTGTGTATTATTTTCCATAATTATGCTCCAATATTGATCAAATCGGCAAATACGCCCGCTGCGGTTACTTCAGCGCCGGCGCCGGGCCCTTTAACTACCAGCGGCCGTTCCTTGTACCGGTCGGTTGTGAACGAAATAATGTTATCGCTTCCGGATAAGGTATAAAACGGATGGTTCTCATCAACCATCTGTAAAGTAATCGCTGCCCTGCCTTCCTCAAGCTTGCCGATATATCGCAGTACTTTTTTGCCGTTTTCAGCTTCAGCTTTTAATTTTTCAAAAAATTTGTCTTCAGCCTTCAATGCAGAATAAAAATCTTTAACGGTTTTAGCCTCTAAGCAAGACTTTGGCAGGATGCTTTCAATTTTAATATCGTCAGCTTCCATCCGGTAACCCGCATCGCGGGCCAGGATCAGGATCTTGCGCATAAAGTCAGTTCCTTTCAGGTCATCCCTTGGGTCGGGTTCTGTATAACCTTTTTCCTGGGCCAGCATAACCACATCGTGAAAGCTTGCGCCCCCTTTAAAATTATTAAAGATGAAGGAAATAGTTCCCGAAAGAATCGCCTCTATTTTCATGATCCGGTCGCCGCTGTTCATCAGGTCTTTAAGTGTGCGGATAATGGGCAATCCCGCGCCAACATTGGTCTCGTAAAAAAAGTCGACCCCATGCTGTTTTGCGGCGTCGTGAAACGCTTTATACTGTTTGTAAGAACCTGAATTGCCGATCTTATTGCAGGTAATCACCGATATGTTTGCCTTAAAAACCTCCTCGTAAACTTCCACCGGCTGCGGGCTGGCGGTATTATCGATAAAGACACAGTTAGGCAGGTTCATGCTGATCATGCGGCCGACAAAGGCCTTTAGATCCGCCTGCTGGTGCGACGCCTGCATTTCATCTTGCCATTTATCTAACGAAATCCCATCCGCGCTAAAAGTCATCTTGCGGGTATTGCTGATACCTGCGATCTTAACCTGTATGCCGTTATGTTCCTTCAGATATCCGGCATGGGCGTTAAGCTGCCTGAAGAGGGTTTTACCAATGTTACCGGTACCCAGGCAAAAGGCATACAATGTTTTTGTCAGCTGTACAAAGAAGGCATCGTGAACGGCGTTTAAAGCTTTGGCCAAATCATGTGCTGAAATGATCACAGAGATATTATACTCTGATGATCCCTGGGCGATTGCCCGCACATTTACTCCGTTACGCCCAAGCGCATGAAATAATTTCCCGGATACACCAGGCGTTTGTTTCATGTTTTCGCCCACCACGGCTATGATCGCCAGGTTTTCCTCTATAACCACGTGCTCCAATTTTTTGGCAAGCAATTCCAGCTCAAATTCCTGTTCGATTACGCGCCGCGCTCTTTCGCTGTCACCCGGCTGCACGGCGAATGTAATGCTGTGTTCCGACGACGATTGGGTGATCAATATGATATTGATCTGCTCACGCGCCAGCAACGAAAACAATCTGCCGCTGAAACCGGATTTGCCGACCATGCCGCTGCCTTCCAGGTTTAGAATGCTGATGTCATTGATCGACGAAATGCCCTTTATCGGGAGGTTCGACGGTTTACAATCGTGCCGGATAACCGTTCCTGCAAAATCAGGCTCAAAAGTATTTTTGATAACGATGGGTATCTTTTTCAAGAACGCTGGGATCATGGTTGGCGGATAGATCACTTTCGCGCCAAAATAGGAAAGCTCCATGGCCTCGGTATAGGTAAGCTCGGACAACGAAAATGCTTTTTTCACCATGCGCGGATCGGCAGTCATCATGCCGTTCACATCGGTCCATATTTGTATTTCAGCGGCATTCAGCGCCGACCCGAATATCGCCGCAGTATAGTCGCTGCCGCCGCGGCCCAGCGTGGTGATATGGCCGGCCTCGTTAGCTGCGATGAAACCGGTTACAAGAAGCATTTTATCGCTATGCTCTTTGCGGAAGCCGCGAATCAACCGTTCTGTAAGTTCCATATTAACCTTTGCCTGCCTGAAGGAGCTGTCGGTTTTTATTAATTCGGACGCATCGACGCATAAAACTTCCGGAAAATGTTGTGCGGCAATTTTCGAGATCATCAAGGCGCAACACCGTTCGCCATAGCTTAAAACCAGGTCGCGGGTTTTTGGGGTGAGTTCCCTTAAGGTAAAAACGCCCTGTAACAGATCTTCCAGCTGGTTTAAGTATATCTTCAACCCGGTGAGCGCAGGGTTTTGATATTGTATCTCAAGCAGGTTCCTGACGATATCAAAATGGCGCTTTTCAAGTTCTGCCAGCTGCGTTGAAAAATCCTCGCCGTTTGCCGCTCTTTCAGCCATAGCCGATAGCAGGTCGGTGACCCCGCTCATGGCCGACAGCACGACCACCGGTTTTTCTTTACGCTTAACCTCTTTTTGTAGGATGCCCAATAAGGTTTGGATGCTTTGAACCGATCCTACCGAAGTGCCGCCGAATTTTAGAACTTTCATTTACGCTTCATGTTAAAAACAAAAAGCCTTCCTCGTTTGGAGGAAGGCTTTCATGTGGTTTGTTATGTTTTACACCATACGACTATCTTCCTCCGGGTTTTTTCCCGGTGGTTGTTGATGTTGTAGTTGTGGTGCTGTTATTGATCATATATAATGTCTGTAAAGTAAGTAGATATTTATTAAATAAACAAGCGTTATTGAAAATATTCAGATAGTATATATAAAAGTATATATATTTGTATATAACTAAAGGCTATGAAAAGTATCTTGTTAAAACTGGACGACAAATTGTTCGAAGAAACGGATAGACAAGTTAAAGCAATAAAAACAAGCCGTTCAAATTATATCAAAACCGCCATAGAGCAATATAATAAATGGCATAAGAAAAAAACTTTGGAAGATCAGCTGGAAAGGGAGGCAAAACTTTTAAAAGAATATGATCCCGATAAGGAGCTTAAGAATGAGTTTGAAATGGCCTCGTTACACGATCTTCAAAAATATTTAAATGAGTAACGGCTATCCTGCCCAATATGAGATATGGATGGCAGATTTGAATCCTTCGATTGGCAGTGAGCCTGGAAAGGTCCGTCCGGTAGTTATATTACAAACGGACAGCTTAAACAAGATTGGTCATGGCACGTTTGTGGCTTGCGCTATTTCGTCACAATATAGGGAAGGCGTATCACTCATCAGGCTGGCAATTGAACCCGCCGGTTTTAACGGATTGCTAAAAACTTCTTATATTTTGTGCGATCAAATCAGATCGATAGATATGCGGCGATTAAAAGGAAAGCTTGGAGTATTGGATAAAGAAACGGTGAGGCGTTTAAATGAGAGTATTAAAGCTATACTATCACTTTAATGCACGGACTCATCACAAAATCAACCGGGAGCTGGTATGAAGTGGAGACGCCGGACGGGCAACGAATTAATTGCCGCATCAAAGGCAAGTTCCGCATCAAAGGCATCACCACGACCAATCCACTGGCGGTAGGAGATATCGTTGATTTTGAAATGGAGCCCGACCAGGAAACCGGGGTGATCGTCAGCCTGCACGCCCGAAAAAATTATATTATCCGTAAATCCATCAACCTGTCCAAACAAGGGCAGATCATTGCCGCCAATCTCGACCTTGCTTTGCTCGTGGTTACTTTGGCTTCGCCGCGTACTTCCTTGGGTTTTATTGACCGTTTTTTGGTGACCGCCGAAGCTTATGACATCCCGGCGGTACTCGTATTCAACAAGCTCGATCTTTTTAGCGGTGAAGGACTCGAAATCCTCGCAGATTACAAAGCGATCTATGAAACGATAGGATATCCCTGTTATGAAGTTTCGGCAATTGAGAGAACGAATATCGGCCAGGTCGGGGAATTATTAAAAAACAAGGTCACGTTATTTTCGGGGCACTCGGGCGTGGGGAAATCAAGCCTGATCAACGCGCTGCTGCCTGATCTCGACCTGCGCACACACCAGGTTTCCGACTGGAGCGATAAGGGCATGCACACCACCACGTTTGCCGAGATGTTTAAGCTGCCGCACGGGGGATATATTATCGATACACCCGGTATCCGCGAGTTAGGTGTAATCGATATTGAAAAACAGGAGCTCAGCCATTTTTTTCCGGAAATGCGCAAACGAATGCACGATTGCAGGTTTAACAATTGCCGCCATATTAACGAACCGGGTTGTGCTGTTTTGGAGGCATTGCAAAACGGGGAGATAGAACTGTCCCGTTACGAGAGCTATTTAAGTATTTACAATGGCAATGATACGAGAGCATAAATAATTTATTACTTTAGTTCCACCAATCAAACCAATTTCAACCTTACCGATCCCGCCGCCATTATGGAAGAAGGATATATCTTAGCCCTCGACCAGGGTACCACGAGTTCCAGGGCTATTGTCTTTGATCACAAAGGGCAAATACGATCTGTTGCCCAAAAAGAATTTACGCAAATTTTTCCGCAGCCGGGCTGGGTGGAGCATGACCCAACCGAGATATGGTCCACCCAGGCGGGGGTAGCCGCCGAAGCGACTGCAAAAATGGGCATTAACGGGAAAAACATACGTGCCATAGGCATCACCAACCAGCGGGAAACCACCATTGTATGGAATCGCGAAACGGGCGACCCAGTGTATAACGCCATTGTTTGGCAGGACCGGCGAACGGCAAATTATTGCGATCATTTAAAAAAGGAAGGCTTAACGGAACTGATCCGGTCAAAGACCGGGCTGATCATCGACGCTTATTTTTCAGCATCAAAAATAAACTGGATTTTAAACAATATACCCGGCGCCAGGGAGCAGGCCGCCGCCGGAAAACTTGCCTTTGGCACGGTTGACAGCTGGCTGGTATGGAAGTTTACCCGTGGAAAAGTTCACGTTACCGACGTGACCAACGCCAGCCGGACTATGCTATATAATATTTGCACCCAGGAATGGGATCAGGAACTTTTGCAAATATTCGATATCCCCGAAAGTATGCTGCCTGCGGTAAAGCAATCGAGCGAGGTGTATGGCGAAACGACGACGACCATCTTTGCGTCGAAAATACCGATCGGCGGGATTGCCGGCGACCAGCAGGCGGCGTTGTTCGGGCAAATGTGCATCGACCAGGGCATGGTGAAAAATACGTATGGCACGGGATGTTTTATGCTGATGAATATCGGCAGCAAGTTTATCGAATCAAAAAACAATTTGCTGACGACCATCGCGTGGAAGATAAACGGCGAAATACAATATGCCTTTGAGGGTAGTATATTTATTGGCGGGGCGGTAGTGCAATGGCTCCGCGACGGGCTTGGCATCATTAAATCATCAGCAGAAATCGAACGGCTTGCCTTAAGCGTGAATGATACGGGCGGTGTTTATTTTGTACCGGCCTTTGCGGGATTGGGCGCCCCCTACTGGGATGCTGAAGCGAGGGGAACCATTGTTGGCTTAACGAGAGGAACAACATCGGGGCACATTGCGCGTGCGGCGATCGAGGCGATTGCGTATCAAACAGTCGATGTGCTAAAAGCTATGGAAGCCGACGCCGGGGTAACCATTAAAGAATTACGGGTTGATGGCGGGGCAACAGCCAATAACCTGCTTATGCAATTCCAGGCCGATTTGCTTAACTGCAAGGTTATAAGACCCACAATTGTGGAAACAACCGCGCTGGGTGCGGCTTACCTCGCCGGCCTTGCTGTCGGTTATTGGAAAAACGTAGAAGAGCTACAACAGCAATGGCAATCGGAAAGGGATTTTGTTCCGGGAACCGGTGCGCGGGAAGTGCAGGTTGCTATGGCGGAGTGGAAGAGAGCCGTTAAGGCGGCGCAAAGCTGGGCTTCTGAATTTTAAGTCTATAGTCTTTAGTTAGGAAGCCCTAAGTCGAAAGAATTGAAAATGTCCCTGAGACTTTAGACTCAAGGCTATAGACTTCGGACTAATGAATATTCACCTTTAAATAAAAAAATATGTCACCATTTATGGCCGAACTGATCGGCACTATGTTACTGGTACTACTAGGCGACGGTGTGGTTGCCAATGTATTATTAAACGACACCAAAGGCAATAACAGCGGCTGGATAGTGATTACCACAGCCTGGGGTCTCGCCGTGTTTGTCGGTGTTGTGGTTGCCGCACCTTATAGCGGCGCGCACCTAAACCCCGCAGTAACTATCGGGCTGGCTATAGCCGGAAAATTTGCCTGGGCGAGCGTGCTTCCCTATATAGCTGCGCAAATGCTTGGTGCTTTCATTGGCGCCATTTTGGTATGGTTAATGTATTATGATCATTTTCACCATACCAATAAGCCCGGCGCTGTATTAGCGGTTTTTTGCACCGGTCCGGCTATCCGCAACTATATATCCAATATAGCAAGCGAGATCATCGGCGCGTTTGTATTGGTATTCACCGTGTTTTATATTGCAGGGGGACAGATCACACCGACAAAAACGCCCATAGGTCTCGGCTCCGTCGGCGCCCTGCCCGTTGCCCTTTTGGTTTGGGCGATAGGTTTATCCCTTGGCGGGACAACCGGTTACGCCATTAACCCCGCCCGCGACCTCGGGCCGCGGATCATTCACTCGCTTTTCCCCATAAAAAGCAAGGGAACAAGCGACTGGCAGTATGCCTGGATACCGGTTCTTGGACCGATTGCCGGTGGCGCTATAGCTGCTTTGCTTTATTTACAATTGGGAGCGTAGTGCGCATTATGGGGATTAAATAATTCTAACGGGCTTTATTAAAATTGATATTCCAAAAGCGGGTTTCGCTTACATCAAGGTTGCAGGCAAGGCTGGCTATATGATGCTGGTCCATATCAAAGCTGGTAACCTGCCAATTGCCAACTGAGGGCGCATCTGTATCGTCGATAGTGTGCTCGCCGTCAAGTGCAGGTATTGACATAAAATTTTCATCCAGGCCCTGCCCCGTGGCTTTAGCCAATGCCTCTTTCCGGGTCCATAGCGTAAAAAAACGTTCAGCCGGGTCAAGCTCATTGACAAAAGCAAGTTCACCGGGCATAAAAATGTCGGACATTACGTCGTTAAAATCAAAAACCGGGTTTATAAATTCTATATCGACGCCGATCTCGGACCGGGCGACAGCTATCAATATCCAGTCGCCGGAATGTGAAACATTGTAATACAACCCCGTATTTGCGGGATTATAAATTTCAGGTTTTTTATTGACGCCTTCAACCAGTTCGATACTTGCAGGGGGCCGGGACAGATACACACCCAAAATATGCCTGAGCGCGCCGCGGCTGACGATAAAGCGGTTGCTGTCTTTCGCCTGTACATAACGACTGGCGCGAGCAATTTCATCAGCGCGCAATATCATTTTAAAGTCGGCGAGCCTTACTAGTGCCAGGTTGATATTAACCCGCCACACGTCCGCCCTATGTTCGGTTAACGAATCAAACTGCGCTCCATTTAACCAGGCGATATTATTCGCAGTCCTGTTGAAAACTTTAGTCAGCCCCATATCCCGATTTTAGGCAATAAAATGTAAAGCTATTAGAAAAACATTAAACAAACAGGAAATGCTGCAAGTTGGAATTTAAAATCAAATTGAGGTAATGTTGGTTATCAAGAAAGTGGAGCAATCAAGTTTTTTTGAAGATTCTCTCAATGGGAGGGATCTACCAGCCGATCTGCTGGTTTACCAGGCTGGTGTGTTCAGTCCGGCCGAAAGCCTTACCTTTTTGATAACTTTTATCAATGAAACGCCCTGGAAACAGGAAATTGTACATATGTACGGCAAGGCCATTAAAACCCCGCGTTTAACCGCATGGTTTGGCGATCAAAACAAAAGTTATGCATTTTCGGGAAATAAGTACAATCCCTTGCCGTGGACCAAGGCGTTGTTGGATATTAAGGCCAGGGTAGAGCCTATCGCTGGAATGGAGTTTAACAGTGTGCTGCTCAATTATTACCGCGATGGCAACGATTCGGTCGCCTGGCATAGCGATGATGAATATGAACTGGGCTTTAAGCCGACCATAGCATCGGTAAGTTTTGGACAAGAGCGGCGCTTTGACGTACGGCAAAAAGCGGATCATAAGCGTAAATATTCGGTAATTCTCGAAAATGGTTCCGTGCTGCTGATGAAGGGCGACCTGCAGCGATTGTGGCAGCATCGCATCGCTAAATCAACCCAGCCGATGAAGCCGCGTGTTAACCTCACGTTTCGGATCATCATGTAAACCATTTTTTCAATTATCTGTTAACAGATTATATTAAAATTTAAATGTTATGGATAATAAAAGTAACGTTGGCAGCCCCGACCGGGACCGTATCAACATTCACGAAAACTATGAGGTAGAGTACTGGACCAAAACGCTGGGAATAAGCGCGGAGGAACTAAGGAAAGCAGTTGAGACCGCCGGTACGTCAGTCGAGGCGGTAAGGAAACACATCAAAAAATAAGCCCATGAGCCTGGAAACCTATGTCGCCAAGCGGGACTTTACCAAAACCTCCGAACCTAAATCGGGGAGAAGCAGAGATAAGGATCAGTTGTTATTTGTGATCCAAAAACATGATGCCTCGCACCTGCACTATGATTTCAGGCTCGAAATGGACGGCGTGCTAAAAAGCTGGGCCGTGCCCAAAGGGCCTTCCACCGACCCGAAGGTAAAAAGGCTCGCGATGATGGTGGAAGATCACCCATTTGATTACCGCACCTTTGAAGGTATTATCCCGCAAGGGCAGTATGGCGGCGGTACGGTGATCGTTTGGGATGAAGGTACTTATGAACCGATCGAAGATATAAAGGGAAAGCGCGAACAGGAAAAGCACCTGCTTAAACAGCTGCATTCGGGCTCACTTAAAATAAAGCTTCACGGCGAGAAACTTGAAGGAGAGTTTGCCCTTGTAAAGACCAACGGCATGGGCGATAACTCCTGGCTGCTTATAAAACATAACGACGAATATGCATCTACAAAAGATATTACCAAACTGGATAAGTCGGTTGTTTCAGGCAAAACCATCGCTGACATGGAAAAAACCAGCGACAAGGTCTGGCAATCGGGGCGGGCGCAATCGATTGAAAGATCCAGGAAGCGTGTTAAAAAAAAAGTAACACCCGAGCCCACTGAGGAAGTGGGAGAGGCGAAAGATATCGATGCTTTATCGGTATTAAAGAGTGCCCCAAAGTCCAGGTTTCCTGCGGGCATTAAGCCCATGCTCGCCACGCTTGTGGATGAACCGTTTGACGATCCGAACTGGCTGTACGAGGTTAAATGGGACGGATACCGCGCCCTGGGGTTTATTAATCAAGGCGAAGCAAACCTACTGTCGCGCAATAATAAAACGTTCAACGAGAAATTTTACCCTATCCATCGCATCCTTGAAAAATGGGATATCGATGCGGTTATGGATGGCGAGATCATTGTACTTAACGACAAAGGTGTTTCTAATTTCGGCGACCTGCAAAACTGGCGCAGCGAGGCCGATGGCGACCTGGTGTATTATGTTTTCGATTTGCTTTGGTACGCCGGTAAAAACCTGATGGGTTTGCCGCTGAATGAACGGCAGGCCATCCTAAAGGAGATATTGCCAACCAATGATGACCGTGTAAGGCTAAGCAAAGTTTTTAATGCAAGCGGCGTGGACTTTTTTAATGCCGCCGAAAGAATGGGCCTTGAAGGTATCATCGCAAAAAAAGCCGACAGCACTTATTCGCCCGACCTGCGGTCGAAAGAGTGGCTGAAAATTAAGGTACATAAACGGCAGGAAGTTATTATAGCCGGCTATACTAAAAACGAAGATACATCTAAGCAATTCAGCTCCCTCTTATTGGGGGTGTACGAAAACGGCGCGCTGCAATATGTCGGAAAGGTAGGCACGGGATTTTCGGATAAGGTGCAAAAAGAAATGATGGCGCAGTTTAAGCCGCTGATCACCGATAAAAGCCCCTTTACTATTATCCCGGATGTGAATAAGCCGTCGCGCTTCCGGCCAAACCCGCCAAAGGCCAAAGCCACCTGGCTTAAGCCGGAGTTGGTTTGCGAAGTTGCTTATGGCGAAGTGACCAGCGATGGTGTATTCCGGCACCCTTCGTTCCAGGGGATGCGGATCGATAAAAAAGCGAAAGAGGTGGTCCGCGAAACACCGGCAGACACCGCCGAAACCGTGGAAGCTGCTGAAGAATCCCGGCAGGATACACATGCTGCGGCAATCAGTCCCCCGAAAGGAAAAGAACGAAAAACCCTGCTAAATCCGAAGGATGAAACGCAGGTGCGGAAGGTATGCGGACACGATCTGAAATTCACCAATCTGAGCAAAGTATACTGGCCCGAAGATAACGTGACCAAGCGCGACATGTTCAATTATTACTACCAGGTGGGCGAATTTATTATGCCATACCTGAAAGACCGGCCGATGTCGCTCAACCGTTTCCCGGGCGGTATCCATGGTCCCAGCTTTTACCAGAAGGATGTAAAAGGCAAAGCACCCGATTGGGTAAAAACCTTTCCATATACGACCAGTGATGGTGAACATAAAGAATACCTGGTAGGCACCGATGAAGCGAGCTTATTATGGATGGCATCGTTAGGCTGCATTGAAATAAACCCCTGGTTTAGCCGGGTACAGTCGCCGGATAACCCGGACTATTGCGTGATCGACCTGGACCCTGATAAAAACACCTTCGATCAGGTTATAGAAGCCGCGCAAGAGGTGAAGAAGGTTTTAGATGCCATCGATGTCCCTTCCTATTGCAAAACTTCCGGCTCTACCGGCATGCATATTTATATTCCGCTTGGCGCGAAATACAGTTATGATCAATCGCAAATGTTCGCGCGGATCATTGTGAATATCGTGCATAAACAGATCCCGGATTATACCAGCCTGGAAAGGATGGTGGCCAAGCGCAATGGTAAGATGTATCTTGATTTTTTACAAAACCGTCCCGGCGCGACGATAGCAGGGCCTTATTCGTTGAGGCCGAAGGTAGGCGCTACCGTATCCATGCCGCTGCATTGGGACGAGGTAAAACCGGGTTTGACCATGAAGCATTTTACGATATTCAACTCCATTACCCGACTGAAGACGGAAGGCGATTTGTTTAAAGGTGTTTTAGACGAAGGGATAGACCTGGAGAAAACCATAAAGAAAGCCCAGAGCATATTTAGCACCTGATTGTTTAAAAGGAGGTAGCACATGCCCTCAACCGTAATTGGATCGATGAAGTATGATCCGGAAACACAAACATTAAGTATAACTTATCAGTCAGGCAAGGTATATGCTTATAAAAACGTACCCGAGCAGGAATATGAGCTTATGAAAACGTCGGGGTCAAAAGGCGGTTATTTAAACAGGAATATAAAGGGCAAATACCCGTTTGAAAAAGTTAACTAAGCTGCCGGCCGGGATCTGCCGTCCAGATATCGGTTAAACCGCCGACACCGGATACCGGATCGGTGGCAGGTAAAGGCACCGCCGCAATGTTATTATCCGTACGAGGCCGTTCGCCGGGCCTTCCGTAATTCATATCGTACTCTCTGCCGTCGGGGTATGCGCCAACGCAGCCTACATCGTCTTCCTTTCCTAAATTTTTATGCGCAACGCCGGCCGGGATCACCAGCACGTCGCCTTTTTCAAGCATTATGGTAACACCCCTATCGCCGCCAAGCTGCAAGGTTGTTTTGCCAGTGTAAACGCCTAAAACTTCGTGCGTGGTGCTGTGATAATGATGATATTCAAATATCCCGAAATCCCATGCGTTGCACCAATTGTTCTTGTCAAACAGGTTTCGTACGTGCGTAGCCGGAAACAAAAAAGGAATTTTAAGTACGCCCTTATAAAGCAAAGCCGGCAGCTTGCTGTTGGGAAACGTGCCATCATCTTTTAATACGATCTTGCGGATATTAATATCCATAGCCTGGTATTTGCAGCCAAGGGCGCTTTGTTATTATAACCTTCATTTAGCCATTTACCACTTCTCCTCCATTAACGTGAATTACCTGGCCGGTAATAAATGAAGCGTCATCAGAAGCCAGGAATACATAAGCAGGACCTAGCTCCGATGGCTGGCCCGCACGTTCCATAGCCGTTTCGCTACCGAATTTTTTTATCTTTTCTTCTTTAAATGTCGAAACGATCAGGGGCGTCCAGACAGGCCCTGGCGCCACGCCGTTTACCCGTATTTTCTTTTTCGCCAGGTTGGTGGCCAGCGATCGTGTAAAGCTGGTTATGGCGCCTTTGGTCGAGGAATAGTCGATAAGCTGAGGAGAAGAGCGGTATGCGGTTACCGAGGTCGTATTAATTATACAATCCCCTTCCTTAAAGTGTTCCAAAGCTGCCTGTGCAAAATAAAAATATGCGAAAATATTTGTCTTGAAGGTAACATCAAGTTGTTCTTCTGTTATTGCTTCCGCCTCTTTTTTTGGAAATTGCATACCGGCGTTATTAACCAGTATATTCAACTTCCCTAACCGGCTCACAATATCTTCAACAGTGCGTTTGCAAAATTCTGCATTTTTTACGTCTCCTTTGTATAATAGACATCTGCGGCCTTCGGCTTCGACCAGTTTTTTTGTTTCGTTCGCATCAACGTCCTCATCAAGGTAAACAATGCCTATATCCGCACCTTCTTTTGCATAGTGTATGCTTACTGCACGCCCTATACCGCTATCGCCGCCCGTTATCAGCGCCGTTTTTCCGGTTAACTTGCCCGAGGCTTTGTAATTTTTTTTTATGTATTCGGGTTTGGGATCCATTTCAGCCTCAATACCTGGCTGCCGATCTTGCTTTTGCGGTTTCTTTTCAATGACTTCCTGATCCATAATATTAAATTCAGTTTAATTATTGTTAACGTCCAGGTTTTAGGGTCATTAATTAACAATGCACGTTTATTATGGTTTCAAGAAAATATTTTTATTTAAGATAAAATAACTTTGAAAATAGGTTAGCGTATAAGCTTGTATATGGCAACGGTTAGTACTACTGTCACGTATCCTACATATATGGGCTTTTTTGTACCTTTATTGAGCCATTTTAATAACGATTGGTGATGCGTTTAGCCGAAATAATTAAGGGAACGGATAACAATAAGCAAAAAAGTAAGTTTGTATTGAAACGAGCCGGATCTTAATAAGTCAGCCGTATGTCAGTTTAAATAAGTCAGCAACAATAAAATAATAAATTAAAAAATTTAATGTTAACTTAGTTTAATAAACTATTGATTAAATGAAAAGAACATACCTCATGAAATACTGGCCGATCCTTTCGGCGTTATTTTTAGTGTTCGCGATGGCATCTTGTAAAAAAGATCCCCCCGCAATTAAAGGGACTACGTCTACAACGGTTACAGCTACGCCCAAGCAGCTTGGGCTGTATGAAGCCGATTCGTCGATCTATAAAGAACTGATCGCGGTGGTTTCGAAAGTCGGGAACCAGTCGGTTAATTATGACCTGATCTTTGACACCGGATCGGGCGGAATGGTTGTGGATGCCAGCGGACTAATACCCGCGTCAATGATCACCAGTTCAGGTTTTACTTTCACAGGAGATTCGACCGTAGTTAATGGGATCACGATCACCAGCCAGACCTCTACTATTGAATATGGCGCAGATGCGGTCAATTTTGACAAGGTATACGGAAACCTGGCCTATGCGCCCGTTACCATAGGCGACCAGAATGGCAATATTGTGGTTAAGCGGCTTCCATTTTTTATATACTATAAAGCAGTTAGCTCCAAAGGGGTTAATTACCCGGCGCATGAGTTTGATACATTCGGCGTATCTGAAGAGTATGACATTAGCTTTTCCAACGGAGGCCATATCACCAGCCCATTTAGTTACTATGACCCCGGAACGGGCTTAAAACGGGGTTTCAAAATGGCACAGTTGAATGCTAATAATTTTTCACTGAATGGCAATTATGTGGCCAACGCGCTTACGCTTGGACTAACTACGTCGGACGAGTCTTCATTTACCATGATCCCGCTGACTTATAATTCTGCCGACGGCTATGCGCCGATCATACCCGCTACCATATCATACGGTACCAAAAATTTCTCGACCTATGTTATATTTGACACAGGCACAGAGCCGTACAGTTATATAGAGGATCCGACGGGCGCCACCACGACTACAAAGCTGCCGACAAATACAGCAGTTTCCATTGCCGCTACCTCATCCGGATTTAATTATTCATACACTACCAGCGCGAGTGATAATCTTACTTATATTGAAAACCCGTCGACATCCGGTACGCATGTATCAATCATCAGTCTTGAGTTTTTCCTGACGAATGAGTATATGCTCGATTTTACCGATCACAAGCTCGGCCTGAAAAATAATTGATTTAGCAGATATTGTTTAACAGTGATAAAAGCTGCCGTCAAACCGGCGGCTTTTTTTATGGCCATAAAAAAACTCCCGCCAAGGCGGGAGCTACCGTTTATCAAATCACAATTAAATTCTGAAGTAAGCTATTTAATTACCTGGTTTTCATCATCGAGATGCTTGTTCTGATGATAAAGAAAACCGGTACTGCCTGTATTGCCATTCCTGCCCAAACTAATGTATTCATAATAATTTAAATTTTTAGAGTTTAATACCTGTAACCAGACAAATATCGTTCCGTGCTAAAAAAATGTGAATTATACCCTTAATTAAGCATTTTAGCTATAATTAAATACATCAACAGGAAAAGGCGGGGGAAAAGTGCAACAATTATTGGGGAAAAAAATGCAATACGGTTAAAGCGTATTGCATTTTTCTCCACGACGACCTGTCAATTTAAAACCCTCTACTTAAATCCCAGGTTAACTGAAATCACATCCGACACCAAGCCGGTGCTTTGGGAATAGTGCCCGTATCTGATCTCAAGGTCATGAAGATTTTGCCAACCCAGTACACCGGTCGGCGGTGCTATTCTGAAGCCCACCCCAAAATAATTGGCTTGGAATTTTGCATACTCATAGTTGCTGGTATAAAATTGATCGTTAGGGCTATGTGCTTCGTAAGGGGCAAAATATTTGGCCGCTGATTGATTGTAATACCTGTAAAACGGCGAAATGGAAAAGAAAGGTGAAATTTTATAAGCAACTTCCAGACTGGCTGTGTTGGAATTGATCCCCCAATCATCTTTATAATACCGATAATATGAGCGCAGTACCATGTTGTCGCCAAGGAAATAATTGGCCCGGATGCCTAATGGTAATTTAAAGCGCGACGAGGGTAGTTTTTCGATCGTATCCTTCGTGTTTGAGAAATACACCCGGTGAAAAGGCAGGCCAAGGTAACCGCTTTGTGTTACCACATCGCCTAATAACATGATCTGCAGCCTGGAGTTGATCATCTGCGAATACGATAGCGCGGCAGTCAGTGTTGTGCGCGGGCTTGTTGGGAGGCCACTTTTTGTAGACGATATCACCTGGCCATTGGCGCTTACCACTTCGGTATTACCGCTTGCGGTTGTAATGATTATTGTGCCAGGATTTGAGGCTGCCGGGGGCGGGGGTATAAATTCCGACGGCAATATCATTGTCACCTGGTCAAAATAACCCTGCAGTTTTACGCCGAATTCGCCATTCCTGTCCTTAGTTTTTATCGACCAGTGCAGATCGGCGCCCGTCGACTTGTAGTTATACTCTCCCGAATAATAGGCCCCGATGCCAAAGCTTGTACCTTTTTGCGCGTTTTCGACGGTCCAGTCAAGCGATGGATAAACACGGCTGCCACCGGGCTTACCGCCGCCATTTAAAGCCACATAAGCTGCAGATGCCGAGCTATGATGGTCGTAACCAAATCCTACCGAAAGTGTATTTTTGTTATAGGCCTGGTTGAGCCAAACGAGATGCAGATCTAAACCGCTTGAAAAATCGGTTACTTTTTGGGTACCTATGCCGCCGGTAACCGCAGAGTGGTTGCCATTCTGATTGTAATAGCTTGAAAATAGGTCCACTTCGTCCACCCGCAGCGCCCTTGACTGGTAACCCGTGCTGTCGCCCGAACCTGGTGTGTATACGGCAAACGGATGGTTATTGCGCGTTGTATCGTGCTTTGTTTGTGCGTGAACGCTCAAACGGCATATGATAGAAAATCCGATAACGGATAAATAAATTTTTTTCATAGGTGATGTAACATCAATTCAGTTATTAATTACAGCCGCAGCCGCCCCCTGTTTTACCGGCGTTTGCGCCGGATGCACCTTCCAGGTACGACTGAAAATTCAGCTCGTTTTTTTCCACCTTACGATTGCTCAATACCATTTCCGCATCATTTAACCTGCTTTTTTGATATTCTTTTAAATGGGCGCACGACGTTGCGGTTGCGGCAATGAGCAGGCACCCTAATATTTTTATAAATTGTTTGATCATTTTCATTACCTGATATTTATATTTTTTGAAGTGTATAGTTTATTGTCGTCATCAATGATGATCGCTTCGATACCGTTCATTTGATTAATTAGGTCGAGGCCCGTTGAGATACCCATAATCATGACCGGCGTCGCCATAGCGTCGGCAACTTCGGCATGCATGGTAATGATGGTAACACTTTTAATACCTGTTACCGGCAAACCGGTACGTGGATTTATAGTATGCGAATATTTTTTACCTCCGATCATCACATACTTCTCATAATTACCTGATGTAGCGACCGCTATATCGCTGATAACGAGATACGAGAATATTTCGTGCTTCGCATCGGGGTTTACGATGCCCACGGTCCATGGCTGCCCGTTTGGCTGAAGGCCCCAGGCCGATAAATCGCCGGAGGCATTTACCACGCCGCTCTCAACACCCATTTGTTTCATTATATACTTGGCGCGGTCGGCGGCGTATCCTTTACCAATCCCGCCAAAGCCAATGCGCATCCCTTCTTCGCGTAAAAAGATGGTGCATTCCTGCTCATCCAGCACTACATTTTTATAATTTATCAACCGCACCATTTGTTTCGCGGTATCCCTGTCGGGCAATGAGGTCATATTCACATCGAAATTCCATAACCGTTTATCGATGGACCCATAGGTAATATCGAAGGCTCCCTGGGTAACTTCGGATATTTTGATGGAACGCTGCACCAGGTTAAATGTTTCCCGGCTAACGGCCACCGGCTTTATCCCGGCATTCCGGTTCACCAGATTGGTTTCGCTGTCGTCGGCAAACGTAGTAAGAAGCTTTTCAATGCGTTTAATTTCTTCAATCCCGGCTTCGATGGAATCATTCGCAAATTTCTCGTCGTCGGCAACTACCGTAAGCTCAAAACGGTTCCCCATCAGCTTGCAGCTTTGTTTAATAACTTGTAGTTGCGGTATGACCATCTGCACTTGAACGAGTTTATATTGCCGAAATTATAGCAACGCCGAAAATCAATATTAAGCCTGCTTTGTGAAGTTTAAATGAAATTAAACCCGCGCGGCACTGTAAAGGTTTCATTTAACATTTTTTAACGGTTATAAAGTGTAAACGATTAAATAAAATAACTGTTTATTAAAAAACTAAACCTTTCGGGTTAATGAACGTCCAAGCCGTGCCGTTAATATTAAAGTATGAAAAAGATATACCTGTTTATCCTATTGCTTGGCATGGGCAAGGCCTACGGTCAGCATTTTTTAGGAAACGTGAATGACAACAACCACGTTAATGCCCGTAGTACCCGCGTTTTGGATGATACCCGCGGCCAGATCCACATTGTGGACTCGACACAGGAAATACAGATCGATATGCTCCCTTATAAATCCGAACCGAAAATAAAGAACGACCGGTATTATTACTGGTACCTGCATAATATCATTCATTCCACGCAGGGCGGTTATAGCGGGCAATTAATAAATGGCCACTATATCGCATTTTATCCTGACAAGAACTTAAAGGAGGAAGGCGATTTTAAAACCGGCCTAAAAAATGGCGAATGGAAAACCTGGAACAGCAAAGGCGACTTAACGAGTGTAACCAACTGGGATGAGGGTGTGCAGGTACCCGACGGGCAGCAGCCTTTTTGGAAAAAAGTGCCTTTCTTGAAGAAAAAGGATGAGCAGCCGCAACAAGGGAAGCAGGAATGAGCTGTATGTGAATCGTTACCCCGCTTGCTATTAGGAGCAGCGGAGGGGATGATGTCACGAATGAAATCTATACATTGGATTTCTTAGATTAGCGATGCCGCAAAAAAGGGAAATCCTGATAAACTCGTGCCATGAACTACCGCGTCTTTTTAACAATCTTAATTCTTGCTGCCTTATCTGCAAAATGCTTCGGTCAACCCGTACGTATAAGCCCAATTCCAAAGAACTGGTACCAGCTTGACCCTGCAACAGATTCAGTTGCCGGTATCAGCTTATTCAAGGCATATCGACTGCTTCGGAATATGCAATCCACCACTGTGATTGTAGCGGTTATCGATAACGGGGTGGATATAGATCATGAGGATCTGAAAAATGTGATCTGGAACAATCAGCGAGAAATACCTGATAATGGCATAGACGATGATCATAATGGGTATGCTGATGACGTGCACGGCTGGAATTTCAGGGGGGCGAAGGACGGGACGATCATCGAGAATGAGCAGGCAGGCGCCACCCAGTTCTACAAAGCATGGAACGGCAAGTTTAAACGAGCCGACAGCAGCAACCTTTCAGCAGCGGATCAAAAAATGTATGCTGTGTATAAACGGGCTGAAAAGGTATACCTGGAGCATTTAACCAGTAAAGACAGCAACGAAATCAAATACGCTTATAACCTTAACTTTTCGTCGGGCGGACTCATCGCTGACTATAATTTCAATTCATCAAATACTCACTACGGAAGCCCTTATTTTAAATTATCGCCAAATCTTAGCCATGGTACACACGTGGCCGGCATTATCGCGGCGCAGCGAAACAATGGCATCGGCATAGACGGAATAGCCGACAACGTGAAAATAATGCCTATCGTAGCTTCGATGGCTGTGGGCGACGAGCGCGATGAGGATGTCGCGAACGCTATCCGTTATGCGGTTGATAATGGCGCACGCATTATAAGCATGAGCTTTTCAAAATTGTTCTCGGCTGATAAAAAATTGGTTGACGATGCGATTCGCTATGCTGAAAAAAAAATGTACTTATTATTCACTGTGCTGGTAACGACGGCATGGATATCGACGATCCGGCGAACTATCATTACCCTATTGCGATATATATGGATGGCCAGCGCGCCTCCAACTTTATTACGGTTGGCTGGAACCGGCCATTGTTTGACCACCGGCTGGCGCATCCTAATTCTGATTACGGAAAAATGAATGTCGACCTGTTTGCGCCGGGCAGCGATATTTATTCGACGGTTCCGGGCAACAAATACGACTTTAAATCCGGTTCGAGTATGTCAACGCCGGTAGTGTCGGGCGTAGCCGCGTTATTAATGGAGTATTTCCCGACGTTGACAGCAACCCAGGTAAAAACTATACTTATCAAATCGGTTTTTAAACCAAAACAGCTGGTGAATAAACCGCAAACAAAAAACGAAGTGTCATTTGAAAGCTTATCAGCAAGCGGCGGAATTGTAAATGCGTACAACGCCGTGAAAATGGCGATGGAGATGACAGGAAAAAATTAATTGTTCACCAAAAAAGCAACTCATTACTGACCTGTTTTCAAATCTTTTGCCTTTCAGCTTGCAATGCCGCAAAAAAACATTGCCGGCTTTTTGTGGCAGGGGTCCTTTTGTGAACCCGGCTGACGTTTTTAACATCAATGTTTCGATATTCTTAAAGGTATTGCAGGTCTGCAAAAGCCTGAATAACAGCTTAGATCGCCAACAAAGTTTATTGTTTTTGATTTTAGGATTATTTATATTTATCTAAAATTTAAACCTTATCATGAAAAAATTTATCACGATCCCTATTTTGCTGGGTGGTATCCTCGTATACTACGCCTGCAGCCACGACGCTCCAGCCAAACCAAACATTTACAATGAATTTTGCTATGGCTCAACGGCCGACAGCACCTGCCCAATTATCCCTATTGATGTTCATGAACATTTTGGCGCCGGCTATGACAGTTTTCTCGACTCCGCTAAGCAACCGCCTATCGATGTATTTTCATGGCAGGCTTTTGTCGCCCTGAACTGGCCTGCCGACTCGGCGGGCAAACCTGTGGGGTCGTCTATTGCCGATAAGCCAAATGCGCCCAGGGTATGGGAACATTATAAAGATCCGGCCGAGGTATTCGGATATCCTGTAACAGGGCTTACTTTAAGATTAGGAGAAGCAAAAGGCAGCGGTCAAAAATTCCTGTATCTCGACTCAAAAGCACCTACGCTATTACGTAACGGCACAGCCATCGACGCATCCAAACTCCAGGGTTTCCAGGAGGCGGACGGGCACCCGCTTATCGACCATAACCTCAATTTTACACTCTACGAGATCAAAATGAATCCTATCGAGACCAGTTTCGTAGTTAAAAACGGGCTTACTACGGTAGAGGGTATTTATGCGCTCGGCAAAAAGAATGGGAACAATATACCTTTGCCGGCAAGCGACTCGGCCACTAAAACGTTGGGCAGTATGGAGATCAAAGCCTCGTGGCGTATCTTGCTGCCTGCTAAGGGCGACGATACCACGCGCTATTATTGCCGGAAAGCCACGATTTTTATCGACAGCCTGCATACCCGCAATAAAAAACCGCTGCTGATAAAAAATGTCACGGTCGGCCTTACCGGTATGCATATTATCAGTAAAACGCAAAAATTAGCAGCCTACGAGATCTGGAGCACTTTTGAACATATTGATAACACGCCTGACAACCCGCAGGAAGCGCAGCAAAGCGGCCGAGTATGGTCATATTACAACCCGGCCTGTCTTAACTGTAAACCCAATAAAGCCCCCGACACTTTAAAAGGTGATAAAGGACAGTATATCTGGGAAACCACGAGGCCTTATGCGGTGAAATACGGGACTGATGCCCCAGGGCAACAATTTGCTACCGGCCAGAACCGATTCGGTACGCAAGCGGTACGCGTTTACCCTATTTATAAATATACCGAAATATTGAACCAGCTATGGCAGGAAAAACTGAAAAAACAAGGCGCTGTTTGGGCCAACTACCGGCTGATCAGTTCGCAATGGAAATCTGACGAGATACACAACGGGCCTACCGCGCCAAATTTCCTCGGCAACACCACACTCGAAACCTTTATACAAAACAATGCTTCGTGCATTAACTGTCATTCGGGCGCTGCGGTGGTGGTTGGTAAGGATACCATAAAAACAAGTATGAGTTTTATTTTCCCGGTATATGCCAAAAATGTTGTAAAGACCACGGTCGCAAAGAATAAGAAATGATGAAAGCAAAAAGCAGGCCAACGGCCTGCTTTTAAACCTTTTACCTTTCTGCTTTGAGCTTCCCCTCTAAATGTGATCCCATTAGGATTAACCGCGTTGATCCATTTTAGGGGGATGCCACAAAAGGCGGTTTGCCACACTAGTGTGGCGGATGCTTTTATTTGCCTGCTTTTGCAAATAGATTCGCAACGCTGCAAATAAAACCCTCTGCCTTTTGTGGCAGGGACTCCTTTTGTGATCCCATTAGGATTCGAACCTAAGACCTACAGATTAGAAATCTGTTGCTCTATCCAGCTGAGCTATGGGACCGTGTGCTTGACGGTGCAAATATGCAAAAATCTGTCCTGAATTTAAATAGCCACAAAAAGTCGGGTTTGTCCCAATGATTATTTCAATTTTTAATTTAAAGGCAAAAGGTTACTTTTGTAAAGGCTTTTTAGTGTGCATACGGACAAGTTGCATTTTTACAAACACGAGTATGGTATAATGGTGTATGACAGGGAACTAGTTCAGTCGGTGGGCGAAACCATTTTGAATTATCATACCTTGATAGACAAAAATGGCAATTATAAATTTTTCGGCCACGCGGTGCGCACCCAGTCGGGGTTCACCATTGAAGAACTTGAAGGAACGAATGTTAAAGAATATATTCACCAGGACGACATATCCACTGTTTTTTCGCAGTTAAGCAAAATTCCGCCAGGCAAAACAGATATCCTGCTTCCTTTCCGTTTTCGCATCAAAGATGGGTCGTACCGGTGGGTTGAGGCGTCGGTAACCAATATGGCCGAAGATCCGCGCGTGAGCGGCTTCCTTGTTAATTCAAAAGACATAACCGAGCTGATAGAAGGGATCAACAAAAATAAGCTCATCAACAACTCGTACGCTAATTTTTTTGCAAAACATCCCTTCGGCGTCATCCATATTAATATGGACGGTACGGTTGATATGATTAATACGAAGCTGACCGAGGACCTGGGTTATAATTTAATGGATATAACCGGCAAGCCCCTGGTTAACTTTTTTATAGCAAAATATCGCCGAAAGATATTTCATGCGTTTCATAAGGCCCGGCAGCGCGGCCACTCCGAAACATTTGATGTGCAGGTTTATACCATAAAAGGCGATGTGCTGCATGTCAACCTCACCATAGTGCCGGTAACACACGATAATAAAACCACCGAGCTTTACATTGTGGTTAAAGATATTTCGGACCGCGTTGAGCTGCAGGAAAATTTAAAAAAATTATCCATAGTTGCCGACAAGGCCACCAATGGCGTGGTGATACTGGACAAAGATGGACATATTGAATGGGTTAATAACGGTTTTACGCAGATGAACGGCTACAGCTTTGAAGAAGCGCACGGCAAGGAAATTAAAGACCTGCTGAAATCAACCATCACACCCGATGTACGGCAAAAAATGATGGAACGCCTGAGAAGCGGCTTTCCTTTTTCGGAGGAAATACAGTGTAAGAAAAAAACCGGCGAAGCATACTGGATATTGGTGGAGGTATCGCCTGTTTTGGGTAAAGACGGCAAACTTGAGCGCAGGATAAGTATCCACACGGATATCACGAAAAGGAAAGCCGCGGAAACCGAATTGAAACACCTGGCGGACGATCTTTATAAGCGCAACCGGGAGCTTTACCAGTTTGGTTATATCGTATCGCATAACCTGCGCAAGCCTGTGGCAAATATTATGGGCATAGCGAGCCTTCTTGAATCGGAAACGAACGACCCGCAAATGGTTGCGGCCTGCACCAGCAACCTAAAAACTTCCATCGAAAGCCTTGATGACGTTATAAAGGACCTGAGTAAAATATTATCAGCTACCGATGGTTCGGGCGGATTGCAAAAGGAAAGAATAAACCTGTTTGAATTGATAGAAAATATTAAGGCCTCGTTAAAAGACGTGATCAGGGACTCGGGTGCTGTTATCGAGGCAACTTTTGAACCGCCTGTGATTACCTCGCATAAGGCGTATATGTACAGTGTGTTTTATAACCTGGTAAGCAACGCCATTAAATACAGGTCGGACAGGCCCCCGGTTATAAAAATTGCGTTGAGGGCCGACAACGAGACGGCGTATATCAGCATATCCGACAATGGTGCCGGGATAGATATGGATAAACACGGAGATGAGCTTTTTAAGCCTTACAGGCGGTTCAATTTTACCACCGAGGGGAAGGGCCTGGGCTTGTTTTTGGTCAAAAGCCATATAGATGCGCTAAACGGTAAAATACACATCGACAGCAAAGCCGGATCAGGTACAACCTTTAATATTTTGCTTCCAACCGCCTGTCCCAAAGAAAAGACCAACGCTTCGCGATTAGAGGCATAGCGGCCAAAATAAATATTTGTTAAATATTATATATAATTGCATCGCTTTTAACAGTTTTATAACCTGACAATCTTATCACACGGGAATAGCTTGACATAATTGCCTTGTTTATACGACAGACAAAGCAATACTTACCAGCTGCTACGGCAAAAACGATCAGGGTAAAACATGGTTTTTACTGCATAAAAGTTTAAAGTGTTTTTTTTACAATAAGTTAATCATATTTTTATCCGATTTTTTTACTAAACTTAGTTTATGATAATAATTGCTGACGGGGGGTCGACTAAAACAAATTGGTGCCTGGTAACCGGCGAAGGGAAAAAGGTGTATTTTAACACCGAAGGTTATAACCCGTATTTTTCAAGCACAGCTTATATCATTCAATCGTTGCGGGACACTTTACCGACCGACCTGGAAAAGGACGAAATTACGGAAGTGAACTATTATGGCGCCGGTTGTTCCACACCCGAGATGCGAAAAATTGTTGAGGACGCGATGAAAGTAGTGTTCCCGAAATCAAAAATATACATCGGACACGACCTGCTTGCCGCGGCGAGAGCTTTATTAGGAACCAGCGAAGGATTTGCAGCCATTTTAGGTACCGGTACCAATACCTGTATTTATAACGGTAAAGAGGTTACGCACAATATCGACTCGGGGGCATATATCCTGGGTGATGAAGGCAGCGGGTGCCATATCGGGAAAAAATTGCTGGTAGATTATTTAAGGGGTTATATGCCCCAGGCGGTGCGCAAAAACTTTTGGGAAACCTTTAAGCTTACGCCCGATGATGTGAATGAGCAGGTTTACACACAGCCGCGGGCCAACCGGTTTTGTGCAAGCTTCAGCAAATTTGTGTATGATAGCCCTGTCAATATCGAATACTCGCGCAATTTGGTGCGCACCTCGTTCGAGGACTTTTTCCGCAATCTGGTAACGCATTATCCCGATTATCAAAAATACACGTTTAACTGCATTGGTTCGGTAGGGTACAATTTCCGGAACGTATTGGAAGAAGTAGTTGCCGAGAATGGCATGGTGGTAGGCAATATCATCCGTTCGCCCATTGATAGCCTGGTAAAGTATCATTTGGAGCTTGCACCGACGAGCCAATTGTAAGCAAAAAGCAGAAAGCAAAAAGCAGAAAGCAGAAAGCAAAAAGAAGCCGGATGACATAATATCGTCCGGTTTTTTCATTTTCCTTAATTTGAGCTTTTACCTTTAGTCTTTCAGCTTTTTGCTCACTTATCCAGGTTCAGGTCGTTGTGAAATATTTTGGCGTATTTACGGCGATCGAATTTATAAAGCTTGGCGGCACGGTACGATACGCCTTTCTGCTTTTCGTCCAGCTCTTTTAAAAAGCCATAGCTCAGCATTTTTTTCCGGAAGTTTCTTTTGTCGAGCTTACGGTTCTCGACCGCTTCATAAAGCGACTGCAGCTGCGTAAGCGTAAATTTTTCAGGCAGCAACTCGAAAGCTATAGGCTGATAGTTCAATCGCCGCTTTATTTTATTGAAAGCCGTTTTAAATATCTCGGTATGGTCAAACGCCAGTTTGGGCAAATCGTTTACCGAATGCCAAAAAGCCTTGCGTGCATATTGCGTTATCGGCCTCAGCTCTTTTTGCCCGTTTATCCTTATCAGCGCATAATAAGCTACGGTAATTACCCGGCCCTGCGGGTGGCGGTTTACTTCGCCAAAGGTATGGAATTGCTGCATGTGCAGGTCGCGCAAACCGGTAAGCTCGTATAATATCCGCTCGGCGGCATCGTCAATGCTTTCGTCCTGCTCAACAATATAACCGGGCAGTGCCAGCCAGTCTTTAAAAGGCTCTTCATTCCGCTCGATCAGTAATATTTTAAGCTCCCCGGCTTCAAAACCAAATATTACGCAGTCAATAGAAAATACTGATTCAAATGTGGGCAGCTTTACTTCCAAACCTTGATATAATTTAGGTGATAATTAAAGATATACGGTCAAGCGCTAATATAAAAAAAATAAATTAAATTTAATTTAATGGTGTAATTTTCACACACTATCTTCGTAGCTCCAAATCAGCGTTGTTAAATGCAAAAAATTTCAAAGATCGCGGTTCTTACATCGGGCGGCGATGCACCGGGCATGAACCCGTGTATCCGGTCTGTTGTCAGGACGGCTATATACCATGGGCTAAGCGTGGTTGGGATACGGCGGGGCTACCAGGGGCTTATCGAGGATGATATGGACGAAATGCAAACCCGCTCGGTAAGTAATATACTGGCGCTTGGCGGCACCATTCTGAAAACGGCGCGTTGCCTGCCATTCCGGTCAGACGAAGGGATGGAAACCGCTTATCAAAATTTAAAGAAACGCGGCGTTGAAGGCCTTGTGGTTATTGGCGGCGACGGTACCTTTACCGGGGCTTTACGGTTTTCGCAAAAGTATCCGGATATTAAGGTAATGGGCGTCCCCGGCACGATCGACAATGATCTTTATGGGTCCACTTACACCCTTGGGTTTGATACGGCTACGAACACGGTTATTGAAGCGATAGATAAAATACGGGATACGGCCGATGCCCACGACCGCTTATTTTTTATAGAAGTAATGGGGCGCGACTCGGGCGCTATTGCTTTGCGTGCCGGTATTTCGTGCGGGGCGGAAGCTATATTATTACCCGAAAAGGAAACAGCGATCGAGAACCTGATCGAAAGCCTGAAAGAGGGTCAAAACAATAAGAAGTCGTCGAGCATTGTCATTGTAGCTGAAGGCGACAGGCATGGCGGCGCTTATGATATCGCTAAAATGGTGCAAAAGGAAGTGAAGTTCTACGATGTAAAAGTTACCATCCTGGGCCATCTGCAGCGGGGGGGAAGTCCATCGGCTTTTGACAGGATATTGGGAAGCCGGCTTGGTTATGCCGCGGTAAATGCGCTTATAGCTGGCAAAACGCAAATGATGGTAGGATTGGAAGCTAACCATATCAAAATAACCAGCCTGGAGGAGGCCCTGAACCAACACCAGTTTAAACTGGAAGAGGATTTGATGCAGATGGCCGAAATATTATCGATATAGATGATTGCAGTTGTTTATAGCGGATCAAATTATGCCGACTGGCGGCTGGCAGATAAAGATGTCGTTGTGGCGTCGTTCAAAACCAGCGGCATAAATCCTTACTTTAACGACGAAAAGCACATTTTACAGCTGCTCAGTAAAAACATCAACCTGATCCATCATGCCGAAGAAATAAGGCATGTTTATTTTTTTGGCGCCGGTTCATCATCCGACGAGCTTAGAACGGTTGTATACAATGCCTTATCAGCGTTTTTTAAGTTTTCTAAAATAACCGTACAGCATGATATCACCGCCGCGGCTTTAGCGTGCTGCAAAAATTCGCCGGGGATCATAGGCATATGCGGCAGCGGATCAAATGCGGCCTGGTACGACGGCAGAAAAGTAAAACCGAATAACTATGGCCTGGGTTATATTTTAGCCGACGAGGGTTCAGGAAACTGGCTTGGCCGCCAATTACTAAAAGGGTTTATGAATAAAACGCTTCCCGAAAACATCCACCGGAAGTTTATGAATAAGTATGATTTTGACCGGAAATCGTTGCTGGAAAAGGTGTACCGGCAAAAGCAGCCCGCCGTATTTTTAAGCTCATTTACCGATTTTTTTATTGAAAACAATGACGATCCGTATATAAAAAACACGATTAAAACGGGCTTTACGAAACTGGTAAATACATATTTATTACCCCTGCATGATCAACATCCCAAAGCTTTGTTGTATTTTGCGGGCTCGGTTGCAGCAGCCTTTCAAAACCATTTACATGAAGCCGCTGCGGATGCAAATCTTAAAATTGCAAACATCATAAAAGAACCCATTAACAATTTATTAACTTATTATTCAAGTAAAAATTAGAAGATCATGAAAATAGGAATTAACGGTTTTGGCCGTATTGGCCGCCTGGCATTCAGGGCCGCAATTGAAAGACCGGATATAGAAGTTGTTGGTATTAACGACCTGGTTGAACCTGATTATATGGCTTATATGTTAAAATACGATTCAACTCACGGCGCTTTCAAAGGTACGATCGCGGTTGAAGGCGGCCATTTGGTGGTAAATGGTAAAACCATTCGTGTTACTGCCGAAAAAGATCCTGCAAATTTAAAATGGGGCGAGGTTGGGGCCGAGGTGATCATTGAGTCGACGGGCCTTTTCCTGACAAAAGAAACCGCTCAAAAGCATATTGATGCCGGCGCAAAAAAGGTAGTGATGAGCGCTCCCGCAAAAGATGATACACCAACATTTGTGATGGGCGTTAACAATAACAAATTAACCGCGCAGGATACCATTGTTTCAAATGCATCTTGTACAACCAACTGCCTTGCGCCCATTGCAAAAGTGTTGAACGATAATTTTGGCATCGAGGAGGGTTTAATGAGCACGGTACACGCGGTTACCGCTACGCAAAAAACCGTTGACAGCCCATCAGCAAAAGACTGGAGAGGCGGCCGCGGTGCTTACCAGAACATCATTCCATCGTCTACAGGCGCCGCCAAAGCGGTTACGCTTGTTATCCCCGAGCTTAAGGGGAAGCTAACAGGCATGTCATTCCGTGTTCCGGTTGCTGATGTTTCAGTGGTCGACCTCACAGTACGCCTGAAAAAAGGCGCCAGCTACGAGGAAATTAAGAAAGCCATGAAAACCGCCTCCGAAGGTGAATTAAAAGGTATTTTAGGTTATACCGAGGATGATGTGGTATCGGAGGATTTTAAAGGCGACGCGCGCACATCCATATTTGACGCAAAAGCGGGCATCGCTTTGAATGATAACTTTGTTAAAGTAGTATCATGGTACGATAACGAATGGGGTTATTCGAACAAACTGATCGACATGGTACACGAAGTAGGTAAGTTTTAGCTTAAAGCTTAAAGCAAAAAGCTCAAGGCAGAAGGCGGAAATCGCTTTCTGCTTTTTTTTGCTTTTAAGCGAGTTAGTTTTCGCCCTCGTCCACATCCTTAATAAAGCCAACCACACCGTTCATAAACACTTGCTGATCATCCCACATGGCAAGGTGACTGCCGTTGGGGCAATATAAATAATGCCCTTTTGGGAATTGGGTACTCATCCATTTCATGTAGCTGGGGTCCATGGTATCGTATTTAGCGCCAACAACCAGGGTTGGTACGGTAATGTTCTTTAAATCCTTGCTCCTATCCCATTTTATCAGGCGGCCGCCGGTTTTAAATTCGCTCGGGCCCTGCATCATTACATAAATTTGATCGTTAATGTGGTTAAAGCTGCGGATTACCGGCTCGGGCCATACCGGCAAGCGGCATAAATGCTTTGTATAATATTCTGAGAAAACAAGCGCCTGGTAAGTGGGATCCTTGTATAAACCTTTTGATTCGTAGGCCTGGAGCGAGTCGACCAGCGATTTGCGCATCCCGGCGCGCAACGCAGCATTATATTTGGCATATTCAGGCATGCTTGCCATCATATTGGCAACGATCAATCCTTTCAAATTTTTCTGGTATTTAAATGCGTACTCCATGGCAAGCATACCGCCCCAGGAGTTGCCCAGCAGGTAGAAATTCGAGCTGTCAAGATCGAGCGCTTTGCGTACCTGCTCAACTTCTTCCACAAAATGCGGTATGGTCCACAGGCTGCTATCTCGCGGCTGGTCGCTGTAAGCGGAGCCGAGCTGGTCGTATTCGATCATTTCAAAGCCTTCTTTTGGAAAAAAGCTTTCAAAGCATTCCATGTATTCGTGGGTGGCGGCGGGACCGCCATGCAGCAGCAGCACCTTTATTTTTGGATTATTGCCGATACGTTTCGTCCATACTTTAAACTTCCCGACCGGGGTTTGAATTGTTACCATTTTTATTCCGGCTACCTGTACACCAGAATCAACCGGGGCAAAGTATTGGGCAAGTGACGGCGTCTTTTGCTGTTTGCATGACATTAAACCGATGACGGTTATAAACAGCGGGCACAATAGCTTTTTCATTAATTAAGGTTTATGAATCTAAGATAACAGATAATTTTCTTAAAGAAATTACCCATTACATTAGTTCTTTATCTTTTTTTACATGGTAAGCTTTATAGGCCAGGTAAAAAAAGAATAAACCGACGATTACGTCTAAGGCTATCCTGCCGGTGCTAAAGTTGGGATAGGTAGTTATCAGCTTATACGCCGCCAGCAGTAAGCCCAGGATGCCAAAAACTAAATAGAGTACAAGGAATTTGGGATTCATATAAACAAGTTAGTTTGTAAACACCAGGCATTCCTAATAGTTTTAGTGGCGGACTGAACGCGTTGCGGCTTACCGATCGATGTGCAGGGAAGCTCAATTATGCTTGCTGACCACCCTAACGTGCTTCGGATGATTTTCATTGACGGGCCATGTTCGATACGCCAGCAGGAAAAAAGCGGTTACAGGTACCACGATCAAAAGTACGGTTGCAGAATTGATAACCGGAAAAACAGTTAATATGTAGTTTACGGACCATATTAATCCGTTAAAACCTAAAAATAGGTACAAAAGGCGGAATTTTGGGTTCATCATTGTAAATAAGAGTTTAGAATTAATTAGTGATTGCTTATACGTTAACATTTTGAAAAAGGTTTGCTAACTATATAAGAGTTGCCACTACTATTTTTTCAACTCATATTTAGGCGGAACTTCACGAATTTTTTTGAATATCGACGCGCCAAGCGGTGGTATACTGATGTTTATGGAATTGTCCTTTCCGTGCCAACTGACGGGTTCGGAATTCAAGGGCTCAGTATTTTCAAGGCCGCTGCCCCAGTATTTTTTTGCGTCTGAATTAAATATTTCCTTCCATTTGCCTTTTGAAGGAACGCCTATGCGGTATATGGAATGTGGTACCGGTGTAAGGTTCAGCACCACAACAAGATCGTTTAAAGGCTCGTTGCCCTTACGTATATAAATTAATATGGAGTCGTTGCTGTTGCCGCCATCGAGCCATTCAAACCCCGCCGGTTCAAAAGCTTTCTCGTATAAGGCGGGCTGCTCACGATAAAGATGGTTAAGCGCTTTAACGGTTTCCTTTATTCCCTGGTGATTGGGATATTCGAGTACATGCCAGTCTAACGAATGCTGGAAATTCCACTCGTTTCCTTGCGCAAATTCGGCGCCCATAAATAGCAGCTTAGTACCCGGGTGGGTAAACATATAACTGTATAATACCCGTAAGTTGGCAAATTGCTGCCACTCATCGCCGGGCATTTTACGCAGCATGGAACCTTTACCATATACGACCTCGTCATGCGAGAACGGCAGCATAAAGTTCTCGGTAAATACGTATAAAAGACTAAAGGTGATTTGGCCGTGGTGATATTTACGAAACAGCGGATCGGTGGAAAAGTATTCTATGGTATCGTGCATCCAGCCCATCATCCACTTCATACCAAATCCAAGTCCGCCCAGGTATACCGGCCGGCTCACACCTGAAAATGCGGTAGACTCTTCGGCAATGGTTTGTGTATCAGGATAAAACTTATAAACGGCCTCGTTAAATTCTTTTAAAAATGAAATGGCTTCCAGGTTTTCATTGCCGCCATATATGTTAGGCTCCCATTCGCCATGATTTCGTGAATAATCAAGATAAAGCATGGAAGCTACTGCGTCGACGCGCAAACCGTCGGCATGATACCTGTCGAGCCAAAATAGGGCGTTAGAGATCAAAAACGCACGCACTTCGTTGCGCCCGTAATTAAATATGTACGATTTCCAGTCGGGGTGAAATCCTTTGCGCATGTCTTCATGCTCATACAAATGCGTGCCGTCAAAATTATACAACGCATGGATATCGCCGGGAAAATGCGAGGGCACCCAATCCAATATGACGCCGATACCGGCCTGGTGCAGCTTTTCGATAAGATACATCAATTGCTGCGGTGTGCCATAGCGTGATGATGCCGCGTAAAAACCCGATATCTGGTAGCCCCAGCTTGGGTAATATGGATGCTCCATAATGGGCATGAACTCGACATGGGTAAAACCCATTTCCTGCAGATAAGGGACCAGTTTATCGGCCAGCTCGGTATAGGTTAAAAACTGGTCGGGGCTTTCCAGGCCCCTGGCCCACGAGCCTGTATGCATCTCATAAACCGAATAAGGTTTATCCAGCGCATTGTGCTTATACCGGTTGGCCATCCAATCCTGGTCCTTCCACTCGTAAAAAGTGTCGGCGACAATAGAAGCGGTATGCGGCGCCACTTCCCAGCGAAGTGCAAACGGATCGCTTTTTTCGAGGTCTGCGCCGGTAGATGAATTGATAAAATATTTATAGGTTTCGCCATTACCTACATTCGGAATAAAACCTTCCCATATTCCCGATCCGTCCCAACGCACAAAAAGCGCATGCGAACCACGGTTCCACCCGTTAAAATTGCCTATAACAGCTACATATCGCGCATTGGGCGCCCAAACTGAAAAATAAGTTCCTACAATACCGTTATGTTCAACAACATGCGAGCCGAGCTTTTCATACAGCCGGTAATGCTTGCCCGATTTAAAAAGAGCAATATCAAATTCGGAGAAACGGCTGTATACCTCAACTGCATTAAAAACAGGAGCGCCCTGTTTTGCCTTGACAATTGTTGATTTCCGCCCGGCGGTTTTTTTTACTGCGGCAGGTTTAGATTTAGATAATGCAAGTTCGGCTTGGCTGATCTTTTTTCCCATGGCGATATATCGGCCGTTAAGGCCGTTAGTTAAATGGCAGTAGTGGACTTCATACTATTGATAAGGTTCAAATATACCACTATATTTTACTCCGAATGCCATTTATAACATTTAGCGCAGAGATCAGAGGTTGGAGATCAGCGATTAGATCAGGTTGTTATAAGGTCAAAATATTCCTTATTGTGCCATAGCCGATGGCATATGTTATCAACTTAATATTTCTACTAATTGTTCACGTTACCAAACGAGACGGTTTAATAAAGTTAAGTTATATGTAAAATTCTAGAAACTTTGCAAATCGTTATGCGGGCATTGTATTCAGCGACAGTAGATGAATAAACGATCATATTGCCCCATGCTCCTTTAAAAGCTTTCCCATTGCGGTAAATCCATTTTTATCGGCATTCTGCAAAGGCCGGTTCCGTGCAAAATCTCCCGTATTTGGGTCATTCACCCCATTTTTTAACAACCATTCGGCCATTTCTGTATCGTTATTTCTTACGGCAGCGTGCAGTGCCTGGTTAAAATTTGCCCCTGTGTCTGTTATATGTGGTTTTACAATCTTTGCCATATCAATATTTTTGCTAATAGCTACATGATACAATAATGTATACTTATGCGGGCCGAGTACATTGGCGATGGAAGGGTCGGTTTTTATAAATGACTGAACCAGCTTCTTCTCTCCAAGCATGGCTGCGCAATAAATATCTTTTCGGGCTCCTTTTTCCAAAAGATAATTAGCAATATCCTGTCTGCCCATATGAGAGGCTCCGCCAAGCGCTGTTTCAAAATCTCCTGCCGCCCAATCCCATGTTGCGTTTATAAGCGCCGGAACTTTTTCCAGCATCTCCTTAACACGTTTGATATTCCCATGCGATACACCAACAAATTCAAACACCATATCAGCCGGGAGAGGCGGCGTTTTATCTGCCGAAGCGTTAGTTTTTATCAATTTAGCAACTGCCGGAAGCGCAGAAAAGGACAGCGCCAACGCCGAAACCTGTTTTATAAAATGCCTTCGTACTTGTTGTTTTTGTAAATTTTCCATGTTTTTGAATTTAGAATGAGTAAATATCGTAACGGGACATTTATTTAAATTAGTTTCTGGTAATCATTTCCTGTTCATTTTCCGTTCATTCATGATTAAAAGCGTGCATAGTTTTAAAAGAATTGCATTGTATGTATCTTCAATTCCAATATTCAAATAAGTATGTCTTCAGAAAAGAAACTGATCGAGATTTGCAAAAGACTTATCGAAGAAAAATTGCATTTGCCCCAAAATGAATCATGGAAACAACGTGATTTTGAATATCTTTCGGAAATAATCTTCGATCGGACCCGAATCAGGATCAGCATTTCAACCCTTAAGCGCATTTGGAAAAACGGCAGCATTATGCCCCAAACCTACACGTTAAATGTGCTGACCGCCCTTCTCGGGTATGAAAGCTGGACCGACTTTAAAAAGGAAAACGTATCACAATTAGCGGAAGTACACGAAAAACTTGACGAAACTGAACCTGCCAGCACGAGAAATACATATTTGCCTTACTGGGTACTTATTACAGTATTATTAGCAATATGTTTTTTTATATTCTATCAAGAGCGCTCAATTAAATCCTTCGACTGGGATAGTATTGTTTTTAAAAACAAAACCAATCTCAAATCGGGAGTGCCGAATACGGTGGTTTTTGAATACGATATTTCTAAAATAAACTTTGACAGCGCCTTTATTCAACAATCGTGGGATAACCGGATGAGAGCAAGAATTAACAAGGACAATCATTTTCAAACATTTATTTACTATTATCCGGGCTATCATGTCGCTAAGCTAATTATAGATGGCAAAATTGTAAAACGAGATTACGTAAATATCACAACAAACGGGTGGGAAGCGTTGGTGGACGGCAACATTCGGAGCCAGGTGCCGATATACATAGCCAAGGATAGTATTTTTCACGATGGCAAATTGTATGTACCAAAACGAACGCTGATAAACAGCGGTCTTTCTCCTGAATCGAAAGATTTCTTTGTCAATTATTTTAACGTTGGCAAATTTGCCGGTGCAAGTGCCGCCAATTTTACTTTTGAAACGCGATTGAAAAATAATTTAAAAGAGGGGGCGCTGACTTGTCAATATGTACAGCTAACAATAATCTGTCAGAATGGAATGATATCTGTACCTTTTTGCAATCCAGGTTGTTCATCTAATATTCATCTGCACGCAGGCGATATATTTATAAACGGAAAAAATAATGATCTTTCCGCTTTTGGCCTTGATTTATCGATCTGGCAAAATATTAAAATCAAAACAGTTACGCAACAGGTTGCTATTTATGCTAACAATAAAAACATCTATAAAATAAAGTTTAATAAAGGCCTTGGAAAAATTACCGGCCTTCAATATAACTTTTATGGCTGTGGGGCAGTTGATTTGGTGAAATTATATGACGGTCAGAATCACCTCTGTTATTCGGAGGTTTTTTAAATTTCCACCTAGTCACGAATGCCAAAAACGGTAACATTAACCAGGCGCCTAATATAAAGTAGCGACCCGGAGCAGCGTTATCCATTCTTCCGGACTTTTCGACTAACCTCTAAATTGGTTTATCCCAATATCTCGAGATGTTTAAAATTCTTACTGAATTTAAATTCCAGGCAATTATCCTGGTCGATGCTAAAATAGAGGATATCCCTGCCATCAGCAATGATCTTGGATGGCTCAAACGGCAGCCCGATAACTTTAAAATGATAGCTTTCGTAACGCGGCGTATACAATCCCTCCATGGTTTGCTGCACGGTTAAAACCGACGGCTTGCCGCTCACGACAAATTTTTTCTCCAGGTAAATATCCTGTTCGTAAGCAAACGTTTCGCCATAATCCTCGAAATAGAAAGAGTTTACCTCGTAATCGCTATAATAAATATTCAATAAAACTTCTTCAATTTCCTTTTCGCCTACATATTGCATTACGGGGTACTCGGGAATCACGGAGCCTGCTTTTATAAAGATCGGTATCGTTTCTAAAGGCGTTGGCACGGTTAATTCGCGACCGCCGTCAAAAAGATCGAGGGTCCAGAAGTTGTACCACTTTCCCTTTGGTAAATAAACAATCCTGCTGGCCTGCCCGGGCTCGAGGACGGGACATATCAATATTTTGTCACCATAGGTAAACTCGTCCTGACGGAAGTGATTGCTAATTTCGTCCTGCTCCTGCATTACCATCGGCCTCAAAATGGGGAAGCCGTAACGGTGATGCTCCCAAAATGCCGAGTACAGATAAGGTATCAGCCGGTAACGCAGCTCAATAAATTTTCGGTTGATGGATGTAAAAGGCTCGCCAAAGCTCCAGGGCTCGCGCTCTTTGGTGTCGCCTGCTGAATGAGCACGCATAAAAGGGGAAAATGTGCCCATTTGTATCCAGCGGGTAAATAGCTCACCATCGGGCTCACCGCTAAAACCGCCGATATCGGTACCGCAAAACGGAATGCCCGATACCGACAACCGCTGGCATTGTATGTTACCCAATTTTAAATGTTCCCACGTAGCTACGTTGTCGCCGGTCCAAACCGATGAGAAACGCTGTACGCCCGAATAGCCCGCCCGGGTTATGGTGAAAGGGCGTTTATTTTTCATGATGGTGCGCAAGCCTTCGTACGTAGCGCGTACCATTTGCATGCCGTAGATATTATGCGCTTTACGATGCGAGCCACGGTAACCGTCGTACTGGTGCCTTACATCGTCGGGAAATGTGCCCGCCCCAAATACAGCAGGCTCGTTCATATCATTCCATACACCTGCAACGCCCATTTGTACCAGTTCGTCAAACAATCCACCCCACCAGGTACGTACTTCGGGATTGGTAAAGTCGGGAAACTGGCAGCGGCCCGGCCATACATGGCCCTCCATAAAATAGTCATCGCAGCGCCGGCAGAAATAGCGGTTGTCCTTACCTTCTTTAAACACTGAATAGTTATCGTCAACCCGTATGCCCGGGTCAATGATCACTACGGTTTTGAAGCCATCGGCCGCCAATTCCCTGATCATTTTTTTTGGGTCGGGAAAGTACTTGCGGTTCCAGGTAAAGCACCGGTAACCATCCATATAATCAATGTCGAGATAGATCCCGTCGCATGGGATTTTGTTTTGCCGGAAACCTTTGGTGATCTTTTTTACTTTCGACTCAGGATAGTAGCTCCACCGGCATTGGTGGTACCCAAGCGCCCAAAGGGGCGGCATCGGGTGCGTGCCTGTTAAAATATGATAGCTTTTTACCACGTCCATCATATGCGGGCCGTGGATATAATAATATTGCAACTCGCCGCCGTCGGCCCAGAAACTGGTTTTCATTGGATCCTCGGCGCCAAAGTCGAAATTCGCCTTAAAAGTATTATCGAAAAAAATGCCGTGGGCTATTCCGTCGTTTACGCTGATGTAAAAGGGTATGCTGCGGTACAGGGGATCCTGGTTCCAAGCAAATGAATAAGCATCGGTGTTCCAGTTTTTCAGCCGTTTACCCCGAAGGTTAAACTCGGTGGGCTTATCGCCCAAGCCAAAAAAGCTTTCTTCCTCATGGCATACTTTTGTGCAATACACGTAATAACCACCAAATTTTACATTCTCTTCCCAATGCATAGGTGCAGCATCAGCGCTGGTAACATGGCCGAGTACATCGGAAAACGAAATGAAAAAATCTTCCTTCCGGATATGGCAATTTACCACGCTGGTAGACACCCTGAACTCCGTTTCGGTTTCAGTAAGCGCGTACACACTGACTTTGTGCTCCAGTTTTGGAACCGCGTATGAAAATTCTTCCAAAAATACACTATGCGGCGCCAGCCTGATACGGATCACTTCATCCGTAACCACTACCACCTCGACTTTGGCATCGCCATCGGTAAAAAAGAATTTATTGCCTGCCTGATCGGCATGATTAGGAACGCCCAGGTATTTTTTTATAATGGGCTTTATACCTTCAGCAGGATTGTTTAAATGGTGAAACTCCTCTTCCTCCTCGATCAATTTATTAGCAAGCAGCTCCTGATTTAGTATATTTTCTTCCATTAAAAGTTCGTCTCTGCAAATATGGACATTGTGTATAATTTACGCAATATACCGATTGCTATAAAAGTTTGTGAAAAACTATAACAACAACCAGCTCACTATGTTGCGCCTAAAGCTCACTTTTTATTTCATATTTGGCATTTCCCTTATCGTTATCCTGAACGTATAATACGGATAAAGCCGCCAGGAACATAAAAACACCGGCCATTACAATAGCGTCGATAGCATGATTATGAAAAATATATTTTACGATGAGACTGCCGGATATGCTATTGACTATTTGAGGAAAAGTGATAAAAAAATTGAATATACCCATATAAACGCCCATCTTTTTGGCGGGTATTGCGCTTGATAAAATAGCATAAGGCATGGCCAGTATACTTCCCCACGCCAGGCCAATGCCGACCATTGACAGGATAAGCAGGTAATGATTTTGAATAAAAAATATGGAAATGAGACCGATGCCACCCATGGTTAAAGAGAAGGCATGTGCTTTTTTGCGGCTGGTAGCCGTTGCTATTTTTGGCAGAAGCAACGCATAGACGGCGGAAACAAGGTTGTATACGCCAAACAATACGCTTACCCAGTTGGCCGCATCGTTATAAGCGACCGACGAGGTATCGCCCGCGTTAATATGATAAACATGATCGACTACTGCAGGCGTAGTAAATACCCACATAGAGAATAACGCGAACCACGAGAAAAACTGGACAAGCCCAAGCTGCTTCATGGTTTTTGGCATATTTACGAGGTCGCTGATAATATGGCCGACCCCGCTTTTCTTTTTCTCCGTAATCTTCTTTTCCTCCGGGTTGAAACTTGCATATTCGGCGGGCGAATATTCTTTTGTCCGGATAATTGTCCATAAAATAGCGCCTATCAACACCAATCCGCCAACATAGAACGAGAATTTCAGATTATCGGGTACCTGTCCCGGCGGCGCTGTTTTGGCGATGTGAAAAAACTCGGCGAATACATACGGCAGCCACGAACCCACTACGGCACCAATGCCGATGAGGCATGTTTGTACCGAAAATCCGGCGTTGACCTGGCTGTCGGGCAGATTATCCGCCACTAAGGCACGAAAAGGCTCCATGGCCACGTTGAACGATGCATCCATGATCATCAGCATGCCCGCACCCACGACAATAGGCGGTATGATAGCCGCTAAAAGAGAAGAATTCGGCATAAAGAACAAAGACATCCCCGACAATATCGCCCCTGTTAAAAAATAGGGTTTTCTGCGGCCCAGGCGGTTCCAGGTTCGGTCGCTGTAATGACCGATCAATGGCTGGATGATCATCCCGGTAAGCGGAGCGGCGAGCCAAAACCATGATAAATTACCCACGTCGGCACCGAAGGTTTGCAATATCCGGCTGGCATTACCGGTTTGCAGGGCAAATCCGAATTGAATGCCCAGGAAGCCAATGCTCATATTCCATATCTGGGCGTTGGTTAGCCGGGGTTTTTGTTTAATGCTTAAGGTCGTCATGGTTTATCGGTTCATTGGTTCAATAGTTCATTGGTTCTTAGTTTTGGTCCATTGGTTTTTTCTGTCGCAGGTTGCACCGATAAACTAATGAACCAGCGAACAAATAAGCAATAATTAAAATTCAAGCAGCATGCCGCTTGACGGAGCCAAATTAAGGGCGATCCCTTCTGCGATATTGGCGGTACTAAACCTGGCGCCGCTCAACAGATCCGTAAATTGGCAGGCGCCTGTTAAATTCAATTGTTTTAACAGATCATCCGAAAATTTAACTTGTATGCTGCGTTCGCTTCGGTTAAAATTGGTTATCACTAATATACGTTGTTTAGCGGTATATCGCAGGTAGATATATAGATGCTGATCGAAACCGGGCTGATGCTCGTTAGCCAGCATCAACTCGTAAAATTTGCCCGAGTGCAGGGCCTCCTTGTTTTGCACCGTATTTAACAATGTGCTGTAAAATGCGCGGAGCCGCTTTTGATCGTCAGACAATTGACCGCCGTCAAATGCGCCATTATTCATCCATTTTTGATGCTCGGGCACGCCCCAATAATCAAAAATGCTGGTGCGGCCGTCGCCGCCGCCAAAGCCTTCCACGCCAATGGCCGGCTCGCCAACTTCCTGCCCGGAATATATCATTACCGGGCCGGTAGACAGGGTTGCGGTGACGATCATCCCCGGTACGGCCAGCCAGGGATCGCCGGCAAAATCCTTAGAGGCGATACGCTGCTCGTCATGGTTTTCCATAAAGCGAAGCATATGTTCGTCAATGCCATTGGTGTCATGGTTCCATACCCGGTTAATGTCCCAGGTGGTCGCAGCGGCCTCATTGCGGGTGAGGCGTTTGATGGCATCGTAAAGGCCCACTTTATCGTACAGGTAATCAAACTTGCCGGTAAAAATGTATTTGGCGTACAAACCGGTGGTATAAGCCTCGCCGATAAATAGCAGGCCCGGGTGTTCGGCTTTTAATTTGGGAATTACCCATCCCCAAAATTCAAACGGCACAAATTCAACCATGTCGCACCGAAATGCGTCGACACCCTTGGCGCTCCAATAATGTAAAATATCATACATTTTATTCCAAAGCGGCGGGATAGGGCTAAAATAGGTTTTATTGCCGTGCTGGTAATCAATGCCATAGTTGAGCTTCGTGGTTTCAAACCAGTCGTTTATCCCTGGTTCAGCGCTGAATACATTGTTCCCCGTCGCCTTTGCGGGGTCTTCGTGAAACCGGCCATCTTTAAGCGGGCTGTGAAAATTATCGCCGCCGGGGTTATAGCCCGGTGGCACGACAAACGATTGGCCGGGTATATAATAGAAATCGTTTTTAGGGTCGAATGCTTTCGTTTTATCGTCATCCTGGCCAAAGTCGCGAATACCCGCCGGTTTAACATCCGAGCCGTATGTACGCGCTACGTGGTTGGGTACAAAATCCATGATCACTTTCAGACCAACGTCGTGCGTTCTTTTGATCAACGCTTCAAATTCGGCCATCCTGTTCTTTACATTTACGGCAAGATCGGGATCAACATCGTAATAATCCTTAATAGCATAAGGTGAGCCGGCCCGGCCCTTTACCACATCAGGATCATCCGGTTTAATACCAAACCGCGAATAATCGGTCATGGTGGCGTGCTCTATAACCCCGGTAAACCAAACGTGCGTGAAGCCCATCTTTTTTATTTCGCGCAGGGCTTTGTCATTGATGTCGTTAAATTTACCCACGCCATTTTCTTCAATGGAGCCATACGTTTTGTTCAGGGTTTTGGTGTTGCCGAAAAGCCGGGGTAATAATTGGTATATGATAAATTTGTTACCCGTTGACGCTTGTTCCATTTTTGGCTTTTGTTGTGATTTGGTTGCTTGCGCGAATGAGAAAAAAGTTATGCATGACAACAGCATTACGCAGGTATAAGTTTTAGCCGATGTCGCGGAATAATGCATCCTATTGCTACGCTTCAACCAATAATTCATCGTTGGCTTTTACCAATTGCTCCTTATCATGAATTAAGACCGTTGTCTCATTACCCGAAAGATTTTTGATCTGCACACCTTCGCGGCTTACCTTAATGTTTAGCAAAGCGCCCCTAAACCCGATATTAAACGAAAACGATTTCCATTTGCCAGGCAAAAAAGGCTGAAAACTGAGTTTACCGTTGCGTACGCGCATACCTGCAAAACCTTCAACCACCGCCATCCAGGTACCGGCCATCGAGGTAATGTGGCAGCCGTCTTCCGTATCGTTGTTATAATCATCCAGGTCGAGTCGGGCTGTACGCAAATAAAATTCATAAGCTCGCGCCTCATCGCCTAATTTAGCCGCTAAAATGGAATGGACACAAGGCGACAGTGACGATTCATGCACCGTGCGTGGCTCGTAAAAATCAAAGTTGCGGCGAATAGTGTCCAGGTCGTACTGATCTTCAAAGAAGTAGATCCCCTGTAAAACATCGGCCTGCTTGATATAGCAGGAGCGTAATATCCTGTCCCAGCTCCATTTCTGGTTAATAGGGCGTTCGCTTGTCGGTAAGTCTTTTACCAAAATTTGTTCCTTATCCAGATACCCGTCCTGCTGTAAAAATACCTGGAGCTTTTCGTCGAACGGCAGGTACATTTTTTCAATGATATGCCTGAACTTCGCTGTTTCCTCAGCTTCGTTAAAATTAATTTTGCTAACCAACGCGGCATATTTTACCGCGTCGGCAGATTTTACTTTTTCGGCAACTTGCATGGTGTACTGCATGCACCAGGTGGCCAGCTTGCTTGTGTACCAGTTGTTGTTGACATTGTTTTCGTACTCATTGGGCCCGGTTACGCCCAGCATTACATATTGCTGTTTATCGTCTGACCAGTTAACCCGCTGCGACCAGAAACGGGCGATCGCGATCAGCACTTCCAGGCCATAATCAGCCAGGTAAGCTTGATCCCCGGTATAGCGAACGTAATTGAAAATAGCATAAGCGATAGCGCCATTGCGATGGATCTCCTCGAAGGTGATCTCCCATTCGTTGTGGCATTCGGTGCCATCCATGGTAACCATGGGGTAAAGGGCGGCGCCGTTTTTAAAGCCCAATAGCTTAGCATTTTCTATTGCCTTGCCCAATTGCTTATAACGGTATAAAAGCAGGTTGCGGGTAACTTGCTGTTCTGCCGTCGACAAATAAAATGGTACGCAATAGGCCTCGGTATCCCAGTACGTGGAACCGCCATATTTCTCGCCTGTAAAACCTTTCGGGCCAATGTTTAAACGATCATCCTCGCCGGTATAGGTTTGATTAAGCTGGAAAATATTGAACCGTATAGCCTGCTGGGCAGAAATATCGCCTTCGATAATGATATCGTTATGCTCCCATTTTTTTGCCCATGCAGCGACCTGCTCTTCGAGCATGGTTTCAAAGCCTTTGGCGCTGATGTGCGACAAGGTTTCTTTTAATCTATCCTCTAATTGATCAGCCGGGTAGTTTTGTGATGAAATGTTGGCCGCATATTTTATTAATGTGACGCTTTCACCTTCGTGGGCCTGTATATCCAGTTCAACAGCGATATATTTTTCTTTTTCAGTTACGCGGGCTACCGGTGCAATTTGCTGCCCGTTTTGCAACACGCGAAATTCCATCCCGGTAGCTACTTCAAAGCCGGTCTTTTTGGTGCGCATTTGCAGGTAGCCGCCAGTTTCCCAGGTTTCTTTTTTTACCTCATCCCAAAATTTCTCGTCGTAGTTTGAGTCTTTATTGACCACATCGCCATCAATAAAGGGCGTAATGGTTAATGTCCCGTTGAAATTTACGGGTGTAATGGTGTAGCTGATCGCGCCGGCCTCATCGTCGGCCATACTGCAAAAGCGAATAGCTTCCACTTCTATAGTCTTGACCCCATCGATTTTAGCACGGAAGTTTCGCTTCAAATAACCTTCCTTCATATTCAGCTCGCGCCTGAAATTTAACACCTCGCATTTAGCCAGGTCGAGCCGCTCGCCATCAATCTCAATATCGATGCCGATCCAGTTGGCGGCGTTAAGCACTTTCGCAAAATATTCGGGGTAGCCGTTTTTCCACCAGCCTACGCGGGTTTTATCGGGGTAGTAAACGCCTGCTACATAATTGCCCTGTAACGTATCGCCGCTATAAGTCTCCTCGAAGTTTGCACGCTGGCCCATACGGCCGTTGCCAAGGCTAAATATACTTTCGGATATTTTGTTGTGGCGCGGGTTAAACCCTTGTTCTATAATTTTCCACTCATCAACTTCAATATAGTCCTTCATTCGTTACCCCTTTGTCGTTGCGAACGGTAGTGAAGCAATCCCGTCGCAAAGCTATAGATTGGCATTTAACTTTGTATTGCTACGAGGTTGCTTCGTCGTTCCTCCTCGCAATGACATGATGTTTATTATAATTCGTTTAATTTATCCAAACTCATTTCATTTAAGCCACTAACCACTAAGTTAGCGCCTATAAGCACCTGTGGCGAGCCTATGCCAACCACCTTCATCCCACCGGCTATGGCCGCTTCGACACCCGCAATCGCGTCTTCAAAAACCACGCAATCCTCTGGCGACAAATGAAGCGCCCCGGCTCCTTTTAAAAATACTTCAGGGTCGGGCTTTGGCTTGCTTACCTTATTCCCGTCGATAACGGCATCGAATAAATAAGTCAAATGGATCTTATCTAATATCGTCATCGAGTTCTTGCTGGCCGAGCCTAATGCCGTTTTTATCCCGGCTGCCTTGCAGGCTTTTAAAAACGCTTTAGCGCCGGGCAAAATTTCGGCAGGCGTCATATGATTGATCATTTCAACATACCAGTCGTTTTTGCGTGCTGCCAGCTCCTCTTTTTCCTGTTCGGTTTTTTTTACGCCTCCCCACTCCAATATCAACTCCAGCGAGCGCACCCTGCTTACGCCTTTTAGCTTTTCATTATCCTCTTCTGTAAAGTCGAACCCCAGGTTGTTTGCCAACCTTTTCCAGGCCTTGTAGTGATAAACCGCCGTGTCGACAATCACTCCATCCAAGTCAAAAATACAAGCTCTAACAGGTTTATTTTTTTCTGATTTCACCGCTAGTTTGTGATTACATCAATTGTATTTTTTGATTACACCGATGATAATTTTACGATTGCACCGATTACCTAATTAATTCCAGGACTAATGTTGATTTACCGGGAATGGTTAATTTCGATAAATCTATCGTTTCATCCGTAATTATATTTTTTGCTTTTGCCGCATTTTTGATCTGTTCAAAATACCTGGCTGTTGAGGTAGTTTGCTCGTTCTCCCTGCTATTATAAGCAATCATAACGGTTTTTTTATTATCGTACCTAAAATAAACGTAAATACCTTTTTCGGGTATGTATTGCGTCATCTTACCGGTTTGTAAAGCCGTAGTGTTTTTGCGGTAATTAGCCAGTTTGCGAACGTAATTAAAAGCATCGTTCTCTTTTTCGGTACGCCCGGCGGCAGTAAACTTATCCGACTTGTCGCCGGGCCATCCGCCGGAGAAGTCTTCGCGAACCAAACCGTCGGGGTTTGAAAAGTTTTTCATCAGTATTTCATCACCATAGTACATTTGAGGCACGCCCCGCAACGTCATGAGCATGGCCATGGCTGATTTATATTTTGCTATATTTTCGCCTACCATCGATAGCAGGCGGCTCATATCATGATTATCTAAAAATACCACGTTGCGGGTAGGGTCCTGGTATAAAAAATCCTGGGCCATTACGGCGTAAAGGCGGTTCACACCCTCTGTCCACCCTTCCTTCCCATTAAGGGCGTCATAAATCGCGTCCTTAACAACGCCGTCGGTTACCCCTGGCAAATGGGTATCAAATCCCTGGTTAACGGTATTGCCCTGGGTAAAATAGGCCTGGTCGGCTGCCGACCAAACCAGCGTTTCGCCAAATATAGAAAGGTGCGGAAACTCCGCTTTTACGTCCTGCGCCCATTTTGCCATATACTGCGGATCGTTATATGGATAAGTGTCGAGGCGGAAGCCGTCGACGCCGGCATATTCCACCCACCAGATGTGGTTTTGGGTCAGGAAGTTTTGAACATAAGGATTGTTTTCATTCATATCGGCCATGCGACGGTCAAACCAGCCATCGAGCATTGTTTTGCGGTCAATAGCCGATCCATGCGGATCCATCACCGCCATATCCCTGAAATTTGATTTTGTATATTTTGGCCATTGATGTACCCAGCTTTTCATGGGCATATCTAAAATGGTATAGCCTTCTGTTCCGGCGTGATTGTGCACCAGGTCCTTAATTACTTTCAGGCCCATGGCATGGCATTTTTCCACGAATTTTTTGTACAGGTCGTTGGTGCCGTAGCGCGGATCAATCTTATAATGGTCGGTAACCGCATACCCGTGATAGGATGCATGCGGTTCATCGTTCTCAATTTCGGGTGTAAGCCATATCGCGGTAACGCCGAGGTTTTTAATATAGTCCAGGTGGTTCATGATGCCTTGCAGATCGCCGCCGTGGCGACTATACATGGAATCGCGGTGAACGCCTTTCTCGCGCATGTTAGGGTACGAATCGTTAGATGGATCGCCGTTTGAGAAGCGATCGGGCATAATGAGGTAGATGAGGTCCTTATCGGTGACGCCCTGCGCCCGGCCGGGCGAACGGTCGCGTTGTTTAAGCGCATAAGTATAGGTTACCGACTTTTCGCCGGCTTTAACAAACTTTATCGGGAACGTTCCCGGTTTGGTAGCCGAAGAAATGCGCAGGTCGAGAAACAAATAATTCGGATTTTCCACTTTATGCACCGCTTCGAGTTTCACGCCAGGGTAGTTTAACTCCACGTTTCTCGAAGAAATGTGATCGCCGTGAACAATCAGCTGGACGTTAGGATTATGCATACCCACCCACCAAAACATGGGTTCGATGCGCTCGAGTGCAGAGATTTGCGCGGAGGCAGCCAATGTTAAAACCAGGCAGCCGACTGTTAAAAATAAAAATTTTCTCATCTCGGGATGAAGGGAATAATTGGATGGTGATATATTAACGCGCCTCAAATTTAATATAAAATTGGCAGGTTGGGGGAAAATGTGAAAATAGCTTTTGGAATTAGAGGTTAGAGATCAGTGATTAGAGATTGGGAACAAATAACAATAATTTATATTGGATAGTTGTGACATTAGAGGTCATGTCTTGCAAACGATTAATTATCTTACAATTTTATAAGCAATACCAAACCGGATGAGCTCGCTGTGAACGTTGTAATTGCCGCCCGTCATGTTTTTGTCGTAGTTGGTTAAGCCCTGGGCGTAACTTAGCGTAACGGCCATCCTTTTGTAATTTGCGACCGCACCAAAGCGTAACCGAAAGTCGGTAGGCGGGTTGGGTCGCTTAAAATTGGTTTTATATGTTTCGGCGGACTGATTTGAAGGCGGATCAGTTGCAGAAACTTTACCCTTATCGTAGGAGCTCAGGCCGAAATCCAGGTCGATACCGGGCAGCAAGTCGAGGCTGACGTTTTCAAATTTTATACGATAACCAATGTACGGACTTAGATCGACCGCCTGGTTTTGCAAAAAGGCCTGGCCTTTTGCAGGAATGGGATAGGACGGGGCGAAAGTATTGGCGAATGCCAAAAAGACATAAAACGGATAGTAACCGGTTATGTCAACCTTGCTTCTTAAAACCTCATACGACGTTTGCAGACCCATAATAAAGTCGGCCTTACTTACACACTGCGCCTGCACGCCGGCACCATAGCTAAACGCATTTTTATTACCATAAGGATTATTAGTATAGTCTTGGTTTGGCGATTGGCCCTGGTTAATAAATGAAGCGGACGTGGCGCCGTTACCGGCATAATGAAACAGGCCTGAATTTGCCTGCATGGATATTTCGATTTTTTGGGCGCACAGGCGATTAAAGACCAGAAGGATTATTGATAGCAGTAAATATTTCTTCATTTCTTTGCCGGCTGAAAGTTGAATTTTAAGTTTATCCCCCCTGCCCCAAAGCGCAATTGCTGAGCGCCGAGACCATCGAGGGGGTATTTTAAAAATGGTTCGACGATAATCCGGTTTTTACCCATGTTAAAGCCGGTGCCAACCGCCAGGTTTAGCGTTTTTGCAAAATAGAACCCGTTGAAACTACTGTGGGAAACCTGGTCCTGCGTTTGCTGGGCGGGATAGCTATACTGCGACGTGTAGGTTTCGTTGATGAATGTGCCCGAGCTTAGGCCAGCCAGAATGTAGGTGTCGTTTTTTTGCGAACCAAGGGCATATTTCAGGTTCACCGGGATATCTAAGCCAACCAGGCTGGCGTTATAATTTTTTAAAGTGGGAGCTGCTGTTTTAACATTGGTGCCAAATGAAGAATAATAGGAGGAAGCGGCCCCCGCTAACAATGATGAGGATGCAGGCACCGCCGCGTTAAAAGAGGCTGGGCTTGAATAATTTAAAGAGTTTTGACCAATAGATACGCCGGTAACCAGTTTTAAATTTTTAGCCAACGAAATATCCGAGGTAAACCCCGCACCGATATTCACCTGGTTATCGCTCCCTTTGGCATAATTGAAATAAGTTGCTGCGTACACGGCAAAGCGCACTTTTTTCGCATCACTTTTTTGTTTTTCGGTGCGATTTGATTTGGATAATTGCTGGTCCTGCGCAAACATTGAATTTATGGATTTTCCAGTTAACAGCGGGGTGTGTTTTGCAGAATCTGAAACTCCCATTTTTGGCCGGGCATTTTCGACTAACTGTTCTTCTTGTTCGTTGGTGGCACGATGGTTAACACTATCCGCGATTTGTTTTGATAAGTTGGTTTTACTAATATCGCTCGCTGAAACCGGATGTTGTAAAGCTTTTACTAATTCATCATGCTGTTGCTGATCAAAAGTTTTGTTTTGACCGGCAGCTATTTCGCGCTTGCGGATAGTTAGCGTGCGTTCATTTCGCTCTCTGATTCCAGCCACCTTTTCTTCATTAACAGGGTTATCGCCAGCATTAAGATCATTTTTCTTTTCACCATGTTCTTTAAGGTTAAGCGGCGGTTTAGCCTTTATGGTATTGATTTTTTTAAAAGCAAGTTTTTTTGGTTGGACGTCCTCTTTATTCAACCATAAACCGAGACCGAAGAAAAGCAGCAAAGCAGCAGCAGTAGCCAGCCACCACCAGGCTACGGGCCTGCGGCGGCGCTTGTCAGGAAATTTCTTCCTGAGCTTGAGCCAACCCTCATGGGCGAAGCCGTCGTCGTAGTTTTCGAAGACTTCCTTTACCCGGTCAGTTAAATTTTTATCGAACTGTTCGTCCATCGTTTTGCTCTTGTGCTTTTAGCAGCGTCCTTAGTTTTTCTTTCGCCCGGCTCAGATACACCCTTGATGAGCTGGACGGTATATTCAGCATGCCGGCTATTTCATCGTGATTGTAGCCATCGATCTCGTATAAATTAAAAATGGTATGCTGAATTGACGGCAGCTGCGTCATCAATTTCAAAATATCGCCGGCCCCAAGGCTTTCGACCGCGGTTACCCCGCCGCTTACCTGTATCCCGTCATCCACTTCTACATGCAATTGAAATTTTAATTCTTTACGCCGCCGGTCTATAGCGGTATTTACGAGGATGGTCCGTAGCCATGCCTTAAAAGGTTTGTCGCTCTGAAAATTATGTATTGCTTTAAACACCTTAATGAATGCATCGTTCACTACTTCCAATGCGTCATCGCGGTTTAAACTATAGCGCAAGCCGATACCCATGGCGTAGCCATAGAACTGTTTATACAGCAGTTCCTGGTATTTTAAGCTGCCTGTTTTGCAATGGCTGATGAGTTCGTCATCATCAATGCGCCGGGGTTGATGCATTAAAAGTAGTTATCGCTCAAATTTCAGTTTATCGCCTATACGCAGCCGCGCACAGCAATGCTACAATCGCCGCAAATTAATTTCGCAACATGCGGTAATATTAATTGCCGGTTCGTTTTAAGTTATATAACAATGCGATGGTGTCGAGCGCGCCATGAGCAGCCAGTTGAAAAGTGGTGCCATCATAGGCATATTGATAAACTCCGTTTAGATGGGTTTTGGCCGGGGTGCCCGTGGCCGGATAAGTACTATCCATAAAATCAATTAGGCCGTAAGTTGAGTTTACGACGCACGTTCCGTAGCTGCCGGCGTGCACAGTTGATGTATCGCCTGTAACTTTAAAACCTACTGTAGGCTGCATGCTTAAAATGATATTTGCTTTAACGGTATCAACCACGCCGGTTTTTGAGTGTTTGTGTAAATACATAAACGGGCCGGCGAAAGTGCCTGTCGGCCCGCCGGTATTACCCGGGGCCGGTGTGCTGCTTTTTCCGCAGCCGAGCGCTACTAACAAAGGGAATATGTAAAGGGCTTTTTTCATGTTCAGTTTAATTTCTAACCAGGTACGTATTTGTTATAAGCAACGTTACATCGTGCCCGTTATTTTAATTTTTTCGCCTCATCCCAAAATATGTCCATTTCGGCCAGGCTCATATCGTGCAGCTGTTTGCCCATTCCGGCCGCTTTGCCCTCAAGATATTGAAAGCGTTTTATAAACTTACGATTTGTTTTCTCCAGGGCATCCTCGGGATTAATATTTATAAAGCGGGCGTAATTGATCAAAGAGAACAGCAGGTCGCCAAACTCATTTTCGGCGCGGTCATGGTCGATCTTACTTTCATCCTCGGCATTAAATTCGTTTCTGAACTCCTGCATCTCTTCTTCCACCTTCGCCCATACCTGGCTTTTTTCTTCCCAGTCGAATCCGACGCCGCGCGCCTTTTCCTGGATACGCGAAGCCTTTACCAATGCCGGCAGGGATGCAGGCACACCACCTAGAACCGAACGGTTGCCTTCTTTCAACTTGATCTTTTCCCAGTTGCGCTTTACATCCGTTTCGTCGTTCACATCCACATCCCCGTAAATATGGGGATGGCGCGTGATGAGCTTTTCGCAAACACTGTTCAGTACGTCGGTTATGGTAAAATCATTGGTTTCTGAAGCTATCCTGGCATAAAAAACCAGGTGCAGCATAATATCGCCCAGTTCCTTTTTTATTTCGGGCATATCCGAGCTCAAAATAGCATCCGAAAGCTCGTACGTTTCCTCGATAGTGAGATGGCGCAAACTTTCGAGCGTTTGTTTTTTATCCCAGGGACAATTAAGGCGCAGATCATCCATAATTTTTACAAGCCGCTCGAAAGCGGTTCCGGGTGTTGAACATGTGGATGAGGGTATGAGTGGCATAATTTTACTAATTGCGGCTTGTTCGACTATACGAATAGCGGTAAAAATAGCGCTTTATGGCGGAAGTCGGAAGCGATGAGCCGCGAGTGGCGAAAATAGACGGTTGAATTAATGTTAATAAAAGAATTGAATAGATTTACTAAAACAAACTAATATATGGATGAACAGATATTGGTATATAGAAATCCAATCATACCTTAACGATAGGAGTGACAATATATGGACGAAGACATAGTTTTAGAGAGTAGCTTCATTAAACGTTTTATCACAGAAAATAAGCAGGAGCGGTATTTAAATTTGATTGCTAACGCTGAAAAGAGGAAGAAATTTATTTCTGAATTAGCACATTTTAAATTTCTGGACTTTTCAAAGTTTGATAAACTTAATGGTGCAATTGAATCCGTCGTGAAACAAATGATTGGTGGTATAAGGGATTGTTATATTATATCAGAGAACAAAATGATCGATACCAAACGAATCGAGGTTGAGTCGGCTCTTTCACAGGTAATTGGTTATGGAATGGGTACATTATTGATATTCGGCGATGCTAAATTGGTTTATTATGAAGGAGAGGAAAAGAATGATCGATGGCTTAGTAAGACAATTGAACCTTAAACGTTGCTATACAATTTTCGCCCAGTGAATATGCAAATTAATTATGGCAACTTAACCGCCCTCAGCATTTCTCTTTTTCCCGGTGCACCTGGCAATTTCTCCACCTTGCAGTTCAATGCTTTTAGTGTTCGTTTTAAGTTGCCTGTAATGGCATACGTTACAAGTACACCGCGGGGTTTCAGGAAGCGAATGGTATGGCCAATCGCTGCTTCGTCCCACATTGCGGGGTGACTGGCTGCAGCAAACGCATCGTAGTAAATGATATCGAACTGTTTTTCGGAGTTGAAGTCTAACAGTTGGCAATGAGCGATTTGCAGTTGGCAGCATGTGTTTACCATCATCGGACCCTTAAGCAGTTCCATGTAATGCCTTACAAAGCCTTGCCATATAGCAGGCGAAACATACTGGTTATAGCCCGTTTGGCTGATCATTTCAGCGGTTAACGGATATGCTTCAATGCCTGTATAATCAAGGAGTATTTTTTTCGCGGAACATTCATCAGCGGTAAGCAAAAAATTTAAGCCGGTCCCGAAGCCAACTTCGAGGATGGAGACGCGAGCCCCCTCTGAAGCCCCCTCTAAATCTCCCCCGGTAGGGGAGACTTTTGAAGACCGCATATTATCAAGGTAATAACAAAGTCCTGCGTTGACGAAAACATGCCGGCTTTCCTGTAATGCGCCGTGTTTAGAGTGGTAGTTTTCGCCTACCCTGGAGTTATAGATGGTGTTGGAACCATCGGCAGTTTTTACCAGCTCGAGCATACTTTTTAGGATTACACCGATATGTTTTTGTGATTACACGGTGATGCATTGATTTATTTGGTAGTAACACCTATTTCTTTAACTGCTTCTCCCAAATCATACACCGGGACATTGGTGATCTTGCCCCTAATGATGCTGGATGCTGCCGCCGACCGGTAGCCTGCGGCGCAATGCACCACCACCGGCTTATCTTCCGGGATCTCATTTAACCTTTCGCGTAGTTCGGGCAAAGGAATAGTAAGCGCATGATCGAATACGAGGCCGTCGTCGGTTTCGTTCCAGTTACGGGCGTCAACAACCGTATAACGTTCGGGGTGGGCCGTAAAATCAGCCAGGTCAAGTTGGGGCAACCTTTCAAAAGCATTTTTATTCGCCAACACAGCAGCTTTTATATTTTTTTCGTAACCGATCTTGGCGGCTTTCTTTATTACGATATCTAATGCATCGTCGTTTGTGGCCATTAAATAAAATGATTCACCAGGTCCAATGATCGAACCGAGCCAGGTTTCAAACTTCTCGCCGTCCTGCAGATTGATGGCCCCCTTTACAAAGCCCTTACTAAACTCCTCCTTTGAGCGGGTATCAATGACAGGTATACCGGCTTCGGGCCGAAAATTGTTTCGGAGCCGGGGTACTGCCCCAATGCTTTCGAGGAAAGAGGGCGCGCCATTTTTATTTAAATCGACATCAAAGCCAAAATATTTCGGGATAAAAGGCTGATCGGCGGTAATTGTTTTTACAAACATCAGTTCGTCCATCAACTGCAGGGCATAGTTTTCGCGCAGCTCGCGGCCAATAGTGCTTTGCAGGTCCGGACTCATATTCTTTCCGCATAAAGAGCCGGGGCCGTGCGCGGGGTAAACAACAACGTCATCCGGCAACCGCATCAGCTTATCGCGGGTTGAATGATACATTTGGCGGGCAAGCTCTTCCTTTTTTGCCGTGATGTTACCGGCGTTTTCGCGGAGATCAGGGCGGCCCACATCGCCAACAAATAATGTATCGCCGGTAAATAACGCACGCTCGTTCCCGTGCTGATCTTCAACTAAAATGCAAATGGAATCGGGCGAATGGCCCGGTGTATTGATGGCCTTGAGTTTAACGTCGTCCAATTGGATCATGTCTCCGTCATCAAATGTTTCATGCGGGTATTCAGCCCCCGTCAGCCTGCTCACATAGATAACTGCGCCGGTAGTTTGATGGATCTCCAGGTGAGAGCTCACGAAATCGGCATGCGGATGCGTTTCGATCACACCCACGATGGTGGCCTCGTTTAATGTTGCAAAATCGTAATAAGGCTGCGGATCGCGCCCGGGGTCCACAACAACTATTTTCCCGTTGCGGAGGATGGCGTACGACGCATGTGCCAGGCCTTTATCGTAAAACTGGTGGATCTTCATCTGGGGCAAAGATAGCTTAATTTCGGATTTCGGATTTTCAATGTCGGATTTGAAAGATCGAAATTTTGTCGCTATTCGGCTTCCCGTTTGACCAGTAAAAATTCGTCACCGTCAAGGGGCAGGTACCCGTATTCGTAGCAAAACTGATATGTTTTACCGTTTTGGGTTTGATAGGAGCGGGTATGATACTCAAAGTCAAATCCCTTTGCAGCTAACTTTTTACGCGTAGTTTTCGTTTTTCCGGATGGGTTCAGCTCCTCGAGTATGCGCCGGTTACGGCGAAGAATATTGTTGATATTCCGCACCAGGTTATAGCTACTGCTGTTGAGCTGGTTGTTATAATTATTGCGGCAAAGATCGTTGCAGAATTTTTTATCAGCTCTTCCATGCAGTGGCGAACCGCAATCCAGGCATGTTCTTTCTTCATTCATATGCTAAAGATACGTATTAATTATCCGTTTGCAAACGGTTACAAACGGAAATTGTCGACTATAAATGATTATTAACCGGGTAAGTTTTGAACGAGGGCACAACTTTGTCCTGTCAATAAAAACAAAATCTAAATTTTAAAAGTATGAACACATTAAGAAACAGCGTACGCCTGGTAGGACACCTGGGTATGGATCCCGAAGTAAAGAACTTTGACAAAAACAAAAAACTGACCCGCCTATCGTTAGCCACCCATGAGAGCTACAAAAACGACAAAGGTGAAAAGATCACAGAAACACAATGGCATAACTTAACCCTTTGGGGAACACAAGCTAAGTTTGCCGAGGATTACCTCAAAAAAGGTGACGAGATCGCGGTAGAAGGACGGATAGCCAACCGTAATTACACCGATAAGGATGGCATAAAGCGCTATAGCTGCGAAATTGTGGTTAACGAACTTTTGAAGTTAGGCGGTAAGAATTAGTGAATAGGAAATGGTTGATTGAGTTGATGAACGAGAACTTCAGCAACTCAATCAATTATCATATCCAATAAAATCAAACCTTTAATATTATATTTGTTATGTACTTAGAAGCAAAAGAAACCGCCCGGCTGTACAAATTATTATCCGATAAATTAGGTAACGATACCACCGAGGCGATGTTTAAATATATCGACAATAAAACAGAACGATCTGTGGAAGCAAGCATCAAAACCCTGGCCACCAAAGAGGACCTGGCGCAAGTAAAATATGATCTTCGAAAGGATATGGGGGAGATCAAAGCCGATACCATTAAATGGATGTTTATTTTTTGGGTAGGGCAAGTAGGCGCCATGCTGGCGATATTGCTGGTGTTCCTTAAAAAATAGATCAGCTAACCAACCGGCATTAGATAGTGATACGGGCCGAGGGATGTTTAAATATATAGACAACAGAATTGAACGATCTGTGGAAACAACCATTAAGACTTTAGCGACAAAAGAGGATATCTCAACTGTTCGTAAGGAAATTGCAGATTCCGTCAAATGGATGTTTATTTTTTGGATAGGTCAGGTTGGAGCGACAATGGCGATCATACTTTTATTCGTAAAAAAATAAAATTATCCTGTGAGAAGTATTCTTCAAACAATAGCTACCCAAGATGATCTGCTCGATCTGCGAAATGAAATCGGTAAAATTAAGGCCAATAACATTAAATGGATGTTTATTTTTTGGGTGGCCGGGCTGGCGCCTCGCTGGCGATATTGCTGATGTTTCTTAAAAAATAGGTCAATTAGAATCATCACTTTTTAAATAAGCACTTTTTTCGACAATGGTATGAATAACATCGTCGAGTTCGCGGGCGGTGGTATCGAGGTGTTTGATGATCTCGCGGTTCAACGGATTGTCAAGCTGCTGCCGGTCGTATAAGCTGACAAGCCCTAAAATGGTGGCCACCGGTTTTCTTATTTCGTGCGAGCTGATCGACGCTATTTCCTGCAGCCGTTGATTTTGATCGGTTACATGGTCGAGGCTTCTTTTATTTTCGATCAGGATGCGTAAAATATTTGCGGTACGATCGATCATTTGCAGCTCGTCGGGCCTGGGTTCGCGTTTGCTGGTATAATAAACCGCAAACGTTGCTAAAACCTGCGCACCGTGCGAACTAAGTATCGGCGTCGACCAGCAGGCTTTTAAGCCGAACGGCCGCGCCAGCTCCTTATAATTGTGCCACAACGGATCGGTTTCAATATCGCTTACCACAATCGGGCTGCGGTGATAGACCGCTGTACCGCACGAGCCTGCCTGCGGGCCGATAGCCATACCGTTTATTAAATTACAATATTCCGGGGCGAGCCTGGGGCCGGAAAGATGATATACCTTCTCCTGTTGTTCATCCACCTCGAGTACCGAGCATATCATGTCAGGGAAAATTTCCTCAATACCCACCAAAAGCTCCTTCGTGGTTTGGGCCAATGTATATAGCGACGAAGCATGTAGTTCCAATATTCTTTTTTGAAGCGCCAATACCTGCTGCTGTAACTTTATTGCTGTTATATCCCTGATAAAAATTGTCAGCTCGTTATTGTATGGATAAATATTTAAGCGCATCCACCTGTTGAAGTGCCGGTTAAGATATTGCACTTCACTAAAAAGGCTGCTGTCAAAGGCGGTTTCGAATTTAGCGATCACGTCCGGAGGCATTGCCATCGTGTGCAATTTCTTAAAGTTTGCGTTTTTAAGCTGGTTGCTTTTTAACCCGGTTATTGCCTGGAACGCAGGGTTGAAATTGGTGATGCGCCAATTATGATCAACAATAACAAATCCCTCGTTAAAACTCTGGATAATATGCCTCACATTGTCGATAATATGGGTCTGGTCGGGTTTGTTCAGATCCCTCGTCAAATCGCTGCCGATGACATAAATCAGATCGGCCTGGTCGTTTAGCATAAACGACCACCTGATGTTGTAGTATCGGCCATTTTTTGCTTTTATGCGGCTTTCATAGCCTGTAATTTCTTTTTGATCGCCTATGTTTCTTAACACCTCTTCCCTTCTTTTTTTGTCGGCGGGGTGGGAGAAATAATTAGCGTGGAAGCCATTTGTATCCGACTCGGCATAACCAAGGGCTTTTCTGAGGGCGGCATTGGTGTGAACTACCGTTCCGTTCCTGTCCAATACAACAAAAAAATCGTTCGAATGCTCTAACAGGGAGTAAAACCGGGTATCCATATATTATCGAAACGGTTAACTATTTCGACAATATAAAATTAACTAAAATTTTATTGCAATAACCAAATTAAATTATGTCAAGGTGTGGTTACAGCTACCGGCAGAATTTTTCCATTGTAAAACCGATGCCCGGTTACGGCAAAGTCAGCGACATATTTTCCCATTTCGAAAGCGAGAACCGGTGACTGATAGTCGGGGAAAGCTTTTTCAAGCATTTCCGTTTGGGCCGAACCGAGCGCCAGGCAATTAACTTTTATTCCTTTTTCGGCCAGCTCAACAGCCAGGCATTCGGTTAAATTATGTAAACCCGCTTTGCTTGCCGAGTAAGCCGATAAACCGGGGAATTTGACACTGCCCTGGCAGCCGCCCATGCTCCCGATATTAACAATGTGCGCATCCTGCGGCATTAAATGCAATACACCCTGTATCATGCGCACATGGCCTAAAAAATTGGTTTGCAACATCTCCACAAAATCCATTTCCAGCAAATCGATAAACGGTTTATTGACTAACATCCCGGCGTTATTGATCAAAATATCAACCCGGCTGTCAAAATTATGGTCAATGAATTTCTGGAGATCGGCGTAGTCATCGTGTACAATATCAAATGTCAGCGCGAATAACCCCGCGTCAGGATTCAGGCCGTGCGCAATTTTCAATAAATGCTCCAGCTTATCCGCCGATCGTGCCAGCGCCATTACCTTGTGTTTGCCTGACCGTATGAGTTCGAGCGCCGCTTCAAAGCCAATTCCGCTACTCGCCCCCGTTATAATGATGTTCATAGCGTCTAAACTACTAATTTTTGCTCAACAGGATGTTCGATCAGGTAAAAGCCATCACTGATGAGCTTTTTAAATTCGGGCTGTTCATTCGCTTTCTGTTCCAGAAAAGCCCTGATCTCGCGGGCAACGCCGGGTTCAGCATTTTCGTGTTCCAGTATTTCTAATATTTCGAGGGCGCAGAGCCAGTCATCCTGGTGGTATTTTTGAAGGCGCCACCACACGTTGCCCAGAAATCCAAAATCCCCGCCTTTTTGCCTTCGGTCGCGCACCTGCTGGTAAAGTTTATGTAGCTCAAGGGTATTCCAGTCATGCACGGGATGGTGCGTTTCGGCACTTGATTTATAACGTATTTCCACAAATGCCTCTTTATCAGCAGCGCCGCAAAACACGGAAGTAATTTTTGCCCCGACCGCCATATCGTAAACACCCCAGGAAGGATCGAATAGCAATTTCCCGTCTTTGTCTTTTACGGTACAATTTTCAAAAGTAATCAGCTGGGTTTTACCATTTGATGAGAGAATATTCTTTACCAAACCGTCCACAGTGATACCGCTTTCAAAGGTTAACAGTGTTTTGTTGTCGATTTCGATGCCGAAATAATTCAATTCTTCGACCGACAAGCTTTCTAATGGCATGGCATGGTCCTTCAATTTGCCGACCGGCGAACTGAAACCGTCATGGTGATAGTCTTTACTGTGGCCTTGCAGTTGCCTGTAATCGACTGACAGGGCTGACGGGCCGGTGGTTTTTATAAATGAGGGCTCGCTGTTTTCGTCTTGCTGAAACCCGGTAAACGTGCCGGTTACCTGTAAGCCTGAACTAAAGACCGCTGTACATGTATTTTTGCTACCAACTGCTTTTTGGAGTCCGTAAGTGCCACCACGGCGAAATGCCATGGTGTCGGCAAAGGTTTCGAGCACATCGATCAGATTTTGAAAAGTTGGGGTTACGAATAGCTGCGGCTGAGGTTTTGTAATATCGTACGTGTAATTAACCGCATCAATAGTATATGGTATCTTTTTGATACCAGGCTGCATGCAACTTACACTTTCGCCAATAGACGACAAAAGCCCCGCGCCGTAAATTTTAGGATTTTCGAGCGTACCGATAAGCCCATATTCTACCGTCCACCAATGCAAACGGCTCAATAACGCCATTTCGGAAGGTTCGCCGATATTTTCCTGGCGATAAGCTACCAATTCTTCAGCTTCTTTTATTTCCTCTTCGGCGGCATCGGGCATTTCCTTTAAGATCGACAGGGCGCGTATGGCCTCGTACAACTCAAAATCCTGCGCCGAGAACATGGCTTTGGCTCCGATGGAGCCGAAATAGCTAAGGTATTCGTGGTAATCTTTATCGGCAATAATAGGCGCATGTCCGGCGGACTCGTGAATAATATCGGGTGCGGGTGTATATTCTATATGTTTTAACTGGCGAATATCTGCTGCGATAACCAGCACCCGGTACGCCTGGTATTCCATAAAAGCCGCCGGCGGAATAAAGCCGTCGACGGTAACGGCACCCCAGCCAATCTTGCCAAGTGCATCGTTCATCTCCTGTAAATTGGGGATCTTTTCGATCGTTAATCCCGCTTTTTGCAGGCCGGGGATATAGGGATAATAGGCTACGTCTTTAAGATAACTATAATTTTGCCGCATTACATACCGCCAAACCGCATGGTCGATCGGTGTATAATGTTCGTAGTGCTGATCGACGATAAACTGTTTTAAATGGGCAGGCAGGGCCGCTACCTGCGGATTATTAAAATCATTAAAATAACTCATACGGTTAGACGGTTTATAACTAAACGTAAAATTAATAAATAAGATTACATAGGTTAAAAGGCGAACGGACGAATGCAAATATTTTTACGAAAGAAACGAAATGCAACCGATAGATTAATTGTCGCCGACAGGCGGCAGCCCCTTCTGTAAACGAGCCGGCCGTAATACATAGTAAACGCCCAGCAAGGCAATGATAAGCGAGATGATGTAAAATGAGCCCGGCAAAAAAACAGCCAGGGTTTTATCCATAGGAAATACTTTTGTCAACTGCTGAAAAACTGTTTCGCGGATTCCTGCGCCGCCAACTGTAATAGGAAGAACCGTTGCCAGTGCAGATATTAGAAATGATAAAAGATAAGGTGAAAACTTGCCGGTAAAATCCTGTCCCAACAAAACGAATACCACGGTTAGCACCTGCAGTCCCTGCACTGAAATGGCTTTAAGATGGGCCTGGAAAAAATACCTGGTGTATTCTTTAAAAAACCGGTAGGCAACAAAATAATATATTGCAGAACCTACCGCGAATATCCCAAGCGGGATGGTGATGTGAATATCGATTTGCGGTATAAGGAATATCAGCGCAACGATGATCAGGCCGATAGCCCAAAGCCCGCTCAGCCTGTCGAACATGATGGCCCAAAATACCTTTTTGGCCGGAAGCTTATAGCGTTTATTGAGCAGGTAAATTTTATAACCATCGCCGCCGATGCCGCCGGGAAGTAAAAAATTGTAAAATAAGCCGAGCAGGTACAGCCTAAAGTTAAATCGCGGATTGAGATTTAAGTCGATCGACCTGAAAAAGCTAAGCAACCGCCAGGAGGATAAGAGGATGGACACAAAAAAGCTGATCAAGGCCGCAAGCATCCACCAATAATTGGCATGGAAAAGCCGGTATTTAACGTCGGCGAACTGAACATGCCTGAAAACGAAATAGAGCAGCACCGTTGTAACGGCAATCTTACCGAGGGTTTTGGCAACGCTCCAGAATATATTTTTCCAATTTTTGGGGCTTACCTCGTCCTCTACTTCGTGGACAATTGCATCCTCGATTTTTGTCATCGGCGCAAAGCTAAGAAAAAAGGAAAGATTAGTTTGACTGCAAGGTAAAAAGGCCGATACGTGATAAGCGGCTTATTTCCAAAAAGACGGTTGTTTTACAACCCCTCTTATCGTGCAATCCGTACACTCGCGAGATGAAGCAAGAAAGCCGCCGGGAATTGAATCTACCGGTATTTCGGTGCTACCCTTAGGAATCAGAAATAAAGCAACATCGTTTTGGCAAATAACAAAGTGACAGTACAAGGCGGAATCTTCTTCACAGGCGTACGGGTAGGTTGGTACCCACCCCTGCGGCAATTGCTGGTTTGTGACGAATATTCGTTTTGTTTGAACATTGCATACGCTGATATAGCCGATAACCGGTTCAGCAGGATTGCTGATGCAGTGAATATTCCCATTTATATTGGAAGGCTGCGCGTCAAAGAGGCCCCCCAACTGCTCGGTGTTTTTCTTAAGATTTTGCCAAAAATTATAGGCATCCTCCGTTAACGCATATTGCTTTACCAGTATGCTGTACTTCGTTTCTATTTTCTCGGACGTGGATGGGACCTGGGTAACGGGCGTTTGATAAATTACGTCCTGTGTCAGTTTGGCTGACGATGCCAGTAAAATAGTGTTTGATCTATCATTACCAAAGCAATTATTAATAATTTGAGCCTGGGTTCTCACAACTATTTTTTTGCCGTTGGTAACAAAATTGGAGCTATACTTTGAACGGAATTGCCAGGTTTCATCGTAATCGTAACGATAATAGCGCGTGGCGTTATTCGGGTCGTGCGTATTTGCGTATATATTTATACCATCGCTTTGTATAGTATAACCAACGCTATCGATTGGCGGCGTGTTTTTTACCGCTTCAAAATCAGAGGCGTACCGGTTTCCTGATGCCGTTGTTATCATTAAACGGTATTGGCGGGTTTGATCAAGATTAAGCGGACCTGACGCATATTGGCCATTCCCCATATCTGCCAGCGGATAGGTAACATTGTTTGAACTCACCACCGCAACTTGTGCATTCAATTCAGCGGCGGACGTGGTTTTCCCCGAAAGTGCGACCGTGCGGCTTAATCTAATAATGGTTGAATCGGCGCCGCTATTGATTACACCTTCAACGACAAGGTAACTACCCGGTGAAGATATAGCGGCTGGCAAATACGGCTTTCGGCAACTCGCAATTATCGCAAGCATACCTATAGAAACAACCGTATAAATTAAGTTCTTCACCGCCTTACGTCAGTTCATTAAAAAACCCACAACACCAGGCGCCCCGGTTAACTGTGTTTTTTATCCATTTTTTGAACAATAGCCAATATTTTATCGAGCTTGTCGATCTCGATCGAGTTGAGCCGTTCCAATAATTCTTCAATTTCTTTTTTTGCCTCCCTGTTGGTCCTGAAGTCGGCATCGGCTTGAGCGCGGTCACGTTCGTTTTGGCGGTTTTGCGCCATCATAATGATCGGGGCCGCATAAGCCGCCTGTGTCGAAAAAAGCAAATTCAGCAAAATATAAGGATACGGATCCCAATGTTTTATAAACGCTATTACGTTAAGTCCCATCCATAACGCTACAAGAATGGTTTGAAAAATAATGAACGTCCATGAGCCCATTCCATTCGCTACCCTGTCGGCCAGGCGCTGACCAAACCCTAATGAATCCTTGTGTTCAGCGTGCCATGTTTTGCCGTCTGCCATATGCTATTTGATTTTAGTTGCAAGGCAAAGTATAAATAAATAATCAAACGGCAAGTAACATATTTGATGTTCAGATCTTGATCACCTTATCATTTTTTGATTTTGGCTGATGATCTTCCGGCTTGGGTATGTTTTTTACGATGTAAACGAGCGCATGAGCCATCACGCGCATGGCTTTTATGGAAAAATGCACAAATGGTTTCATCGTCCGCCAGGCATCGTGCAGGATCTCAATATTATTGGGTTGCTTTTTTACGGGCCGCTGCCCGATACGTTTTTTTGTTTGGGTTGGCATGGACGATTTATTTGGTTTAGTATAAGCTTAAATCGTGCCAGTTTCAGGAAGTCGGAAGTTGGAGTCGGAAGTCGGAAGTCGGAAGTCGGAAGTCGGAAGTCGGAAGTCGGAAGTCGGAAGTCGGAAGTCGGAAGTCGGAAGTCGGAAGTCGGAA